>Ga0180732_1000478_pt1 | contig 34675 bp, 54 predicted proteins | sample KR11_01MetaG_FD_148674 | JGI IMG/M metagenome (GOLD analysis project Ga0180732, IMG submission 148674) | Groundwater microbial communities from the Olkiluoto Island deep subsurface site, Finland - KR11_0.1 MetaG | ecosystem: Environmental > Aquatic > Deep subsurface > Groundwater | place...
TAGATCTAAACAATGACCACGATGGATTATTGTCTTTTCTAAACGGAGATGTCATAGGTCTGTTTATTTTTACAGAATAACCTAGATAATGTGAGTAGATATGGTATTCATCTACTAACTTTAATATTTTATCTAGTGTGATGTCATCTGTAACAGTTAATGTATTGTACATAAGTAAAAAATAAAAGGATACATTCTGTCCGATTCGAACGGACGTGCTTTCGCTCAACCTAAGTTGACAAGTTTGACCACTCCTTGCAAGAGTGTATCCTTAATATATATTAGAATGGTAATTTATTTTCATCACTAACCTGTGGTCCATCTCCTGCAAGTTCATCCACTTTTGTTTCAAAGGGGTTCTTTTGTACAGTTGGTTCCACATCAGCTTTTTCTTTTGTCATTTTATCAATGGATAAGATCTCAAGCTTGGATTGATCTTTAGGAATTTCCATTTTTTCAATAAAAGGTACATAATTTGGTAAGGATGTGTAGTTATTAAAAGAATATACTACTTTAACCCTAACAAATTTACCTACATAAGTATTACCTAAAAGTTTAATAGTGTTTTCACAAAAGGATTTAAAATCATTTGCTATGAAAACATACTGGTCTTCGGGTATAAACTTAGTAACTATATGTTTTACTCTTTTTATTTGGTTGTTGGTTTTATTTTCAAGTTTTTCAGGATCTTGATCTTTTGGTTTCCATTCTGTATGAGAAAGGTTTTTCCCATCTCTTTCAAAATGAAATACCATAAATTCATTACCTGCGTCCGGACTCACCTTATATTCGACTCCTGTAAGTTCTACACTTTCATGTATTCCTACATCAAGGAAATTAGCTGATCTTGATTCCGAATCTATTTTAGTATTTACGTTATACATTTGTACTCCTGTTATTACTTATTTAACTTATCATTTACTCTCACAATAAAAAGATCATAATCGTTCGTAATCTTTTCCTCTCCTTCATTTAGAAACATCGGTGGTGTTTTTGCTGAGGATTTACCATCACCATTTAAAGTAATACTATATTCTCTCTTCCCTTCTTTAACTACCATGTCGGCGTAGTGTACTATGGTATAATCTTTTTCAAGCATACCTTTCCATTCTCTGCCTTTGATAGCCATTCTTTTTTCTACTGCACCTTCTTCGGTTTCCACCCATTCATAGTGACCTGTCACTACTAGGTGTTTTGGATACTTTTTGATAAGATATTGAAGTTTACCAATCTCTTCGTTGTAGTAATTCCAAATGTCAAACCCTTTTTTTGTGTCTCTGGCAGTCTTTAATAGACTGTCTACGTATGCCGAAAAACTATCAAGTATAATCACTTCGATTGTACTATCCTTCGCATATTCGATAAGTTTCTGATAACATTCTTGCCAATTGTTGGGAGTACTATAGTGCTTAAACTTGTTAATGAACGGCAACGGCTTACTTTCCATGTTGATAAAACCAGTGGTCTCAGAATTCATGTTTCTGAAAGCCATTGTTTTTCCTCTACCTGGCATACCAATTAATAAAAATTGATAAGGCGTTTTACTCATTGTATAAGTTTATTTGTTATAGTTCAATTTTATAATTAAAGGAGGGTGTCTAAATTAATAGACACCTCTCCTGGGATATCTACTAAACTGCTAAGTAACGACGACCGAAACGATCAGTCTCTACAAACAATTTCTGTCCATCTTCAAGGGCAATGAATTCATTACCTGAAAGATCAACAAAGATATCATATGAGTTGTAACCTATTTTCACCCAATATGCGTGAACGGTTATTTTCTCAACATTTATATCTGGTTTTGAATAAACATTCACCAGAGTTTTTGTCAATGGTCTTGTTAAAAACCTTTTTGTTGTTAATAGTGGGCAAGCTTCAGCTTGTTGTTTTATACGTGATGCCCAATTTAATTTGGGTGCTCTAACCACGCGACATTCAAGTGCATAGTCATCATCACGATAAGCCACTTTACGTTTAATACCATTGCCTCTGCAATAAGTAGACAAACGTCTTACAATTTTTGAATAGTCTTCGACTAAGTCATAGACTTTTACATTTCTTCCCACAAGGGGATGTAGCATTAAATATTCCATATCAATACGATAATCAAAGTTAGGATTGTCACCAAAGACAATCAGGTTAGTTGTTTCAATTTCATGAAACAACCGTTCTCCATCTGCTGATACGAGGTTTTTGTACTTAGCAATCTCTTTCTCGAGATTTTTAATATACAAACCTCTATCATTGTCCGTGTTAACTATAACGAACGGACTCTTCTTCTCTTTTGCTCCCTTTGGTAATAATACTACATTTGAGATAACGTTTGATAATGGTAAAAAAGCAAATTGATTCTTCATTTATTGTTTATCTTGTTTTAGATTAAACGGATTAGCTTCGTCTATTGAATTATATTTAAGATTATTAACGAAACTAAGGATTTTAGGTTCACCTTCCCGCACTTTTAGGAAGTGCATGTAAATCATATTTTCGACAGGTAGTTTGCTTGGTCCATATGCTGTCAAGCCGATTATTTCAGGTCGGTGAATTACTATAACATAGTCAGAAGCTTGAAATACTGAATCTCCACCAAATACATCTCTTCTCATAGGATAATGCATCGTGTGATTTATTAACCTCTCATTTCCTTCAATTTCCCTGTTCATTTGGCTAAGCTGAAGAATAGTTGTTTGACCAATTTTCTTCGCTTGCATAAATACTTTCTCTAATTCATATAATGTTTCACGCTCTTTCTCTCCGGTTTTACCCTTCGTCAGCAAGGTGTGATCTAAAATGACTATTAACCATTTATCTGAGTATGTTTGTTGAAAGTATTGAATTGTGAGATCTATTTCATCAGTATTTCCAGGGCGATCTATATAATAGATAGGGAATTTACTGATTTGTTCTGCTTGTTTAACGGCTACATTGTAATCATCATCTGATAATCCTACTTTGGTCTCTTCTAAGTTTCCACTATAAAGATCATTTGTAGTTTTTCGCATTTTGTATGAGAGTTTACGCCCCACTTGACGGGAGGCTAACATCTCAAAGTTAAAATTTAGTACTATAAAATCTCTATTACGATTTAACTCAAACAGATCTGTTTCTAGACTATTTATGAATGATGATTTTCCACTACCACTTACACCTGCAATTGTATATATTGTATTGGGTTCTATTCCACCCATACAAGACCTATTAAATTTACTCCACCGAGTCTTTAAAGATTTGTTAACTCCTTTACGTCTGTTATCAATATACCGAAGTATCTCGCGTGTTGGCTCATTAATATGCCTATAATTAAGCCTCTTACTATTCAATGTTGCTTCCATATGCCTTACGTTTTTCTCCCTGAGTAGTATTCCCACTGTCTTCAGTGTGATCTTCATAAGTTTTCCAAGATTCGGAAGTTAGCCAAGCAGGCATACGTTTAATATAAGTCATTTGTCCTTTCAGACTCCTGTCTTCTATTTCAGACCGCAAACATCTCACGATATGTTCGTGTAGAGAGGGGTTTGTTCTTACAATATTGTGGTATAATTTACGACATTTATTCTGGTCTACTCTTAAGTAATCGTACATCCCATCTGGTCTTAATGCCTTAATAGGAAATGAGGCATAGAATTCATCAAATGGATCGCTGGTAAAGGTTGATGCTTTAATGAATTTTGAGGATATCTCTATTGTTTCTAAGTTTATGAAATTTCCAGAATTAAATGAAGCTGCTAAAAATCCAGCAACTTTAAGCTGACTTAAGTCTTTATGCAAATCATTTAACGTATTTGTGTACGCTATATATTGCTTAAGTAAAGTAATCTTATTATCGCTGATTAGTTTGGCAATTATGTATTGGTGTGCTGTAATTTTGTTGTCAAGTAAAAAATTTGTATCTATTTCTAATATCATTTTTACCATTGTTATGGCTTAAAAAGAATTAGTGTTAGATAAATGTGACAAGTAAGCTAAGGTTTTTTTCTTCTAACCCGCATTGTTGTTATTTGTTGCTGTCCATTAGCTTGCGTTTTAACACCCGAGATAACTCTCTTAAAAAGAATTTGTTTGAAAGGTGCTATTCTTTCAATTTTATCAATTTGAATGTCAAATGCGAATATTTCCTTTACAAGAATTGCTTTCGAATATCTATCCGCAGTCTTATATAAAGGATAAAAGAATTCAACTAGGTCTAATGCTAGTCTTATTTCTCCTGTTGTTGGTTTATTCATTTGGTATATTTAATAATTCATTACATTTGTAAATCCAATCACTATTTAAAGAATTTATGGCCTTTGTTTTAGTGTTTCTGTTTATTAACAAACACTCATGAAAACAATCATCCAAATGCCATATAAAATCTTTATCTATAAAAAATGAATCTTTATTTGTAAAATTAGTAAAGTGTATTCTATCATTTGGTATATTTAATTCTTTTGCTACTTTATATAAATTAGCGTGCCCATTTGGCCACACTACAGGAAGATAACTTTTAAGATTTTCATACCTACTTGTAACTATATGAATTTCAATATCTTGGTTCTTTATATTCATTAATGATTTAGCATATAATTGTACACTTTCAAATTCTAAAGTGTCATCAAAATCAAAACTTATTTTTCTCATAGTTAGTCAAATTCTAAGATTGTCATTTTTCTATTTTCCATACCACATTTTATAGCAGTTAATACATCACAATGATATATAATAAGTTGATTATCTCTCATTTGACATGTTATACTGGTTAAAGCATTATGAAATTCTTCTTTATTAAAATATGGAAATTCAGATATTATTTCTTTTATTTCAGTTGATGTAAAGCCAATATTATATTTGGTTTTATATTCATATACTAATTTGTATAGGCAATTATTGCAATATACTAATCCTGTTTTTCCTTTAAATTCATCTTTTGTAAGATTGGATTTTATTATAACAGAACACTTATTACATAATATTGCTCCATCACCATTGTTAAATTTGATAATTGGTTTCATTAGAATAATGTTAATTGGGGGTTGATAATTTCGTTAATTATTTTTTGAGTATTGTTAATATAGTAACCATAATCAATATTGTAGTCTCCTTCAAAATAATCATTAAAAACAGTAATTTTTTTGTTAACTTCATAGTTTTCAATTTTATTTGTTTCATAATCTTTTTTTAGAAGTACTCCACCATTTGTAGATACATAATATCTTACTGATTTTTGTAGTATATCCTTTTTGTATTCACCATTTTTAAAATAGTGATATTCATTTGTAAATTTTTTGTCAATTTTTTTTGCTATACAAAAATCATATATGTCTTTATGTTCCCTTATAGTTTTCTCAACAGACACTTCATTAATAAAGAATTCATATAAAGCAATTGATATAATAGGTTTGTCAACACCTTTATTAAATGGATCGGTGTTGTTACTAAAAAATTTAGGAATAGTTTTAGTAAATATACCCTTTTCTTTTATCTCTCCATTTTGTTTTATTGCTAAGTAGTTATTAACATCTCTACGTATATATTTAGTATAATATATATATTCTAGTTCATATTGGGTATAATTTTCCCATTTCTTGCATATTTCATAATATAGTGTTTCTTTATCTTTATCAACCATTGTTGTAATACCATCAGTATTTGCTGATATTACTTTGAAGCCATTAAGAACTAATTGTTCTATTAACATCAATATATATAGTTGTCCATTAATAGTAACTTTTAAATTAACCAAGGGATCGTATAACCATAAATATTTATTTAAGGTTTTTCCTATAGTAGCATTAAGTACTATTTTTAAACATTCATCTTCTGTTTTACGACCTTCTCGTTTTGCTTTAATTCGTTTATCTCGCAATTCTCGAAAGCTTTTCATAAACTTACTACCTAAATGTTCTGGTGTGATACTATGATTTATTGCTGTTGCTGGATACATACTAACTATATCTGCATCTATAATAAGAGTAGTATTTGTTTCTTCAAATATTTCTCCACTATCTACGGAGTGTATCCCACCCACTCCTAATTTATAGGTAATACCATCAAACACTACCTTCTTTTTAAAAAAAGGTTGATCTTTATAGTAAGTGTGGCTTCTTACTTCCTCTAATAAATTCATTAGAGTTTCTGTTTGAAAATCTATTTCTGGGAGTATAACCCATTCAAATTTAATAAATTTTCGTTCTGTTCTTAGGTCTTTAAAATATTTCTTATCAAGACCTGTAGCTTCAGAGTATACTTTTTCAAGTATTCTATTAGCTATTCCACTATCTGGTTCTGTATATACATTAATATTATACAGTTCAGATATTTCAGCTCGTAACTTTAAGGCATTTAATAAATGATAATATAATTGTTCTGTTATTAAAACATCATTTAAATTATATTTTCTTATGGTTAAGACATCTTCACATTTGATAATACTTCCAAAAGATATTGGTAAATTTTGTATCTTAGGCCATTTCATACTAATACCTAATAGTTTTAATGACTTCTGGTAACCACCTACTTTCATTAAATCAATTCCATTAAAGGGGAGATTATACATATAATCTCTGAATTGACTATGTATGATAGTATTTGATAACGTATTAATTTGCATGGTTATTTCATTGGTGTCAGTCATTGAGAAATCAAAGTACTTAGTGTGTATATACTTAAGTAATTGATTATCATAACTGAAAGAATTATAACCAACAAACCACTTGTTATGGTCAGTTATAAAATCATATAGGGCTGATAGATCATTTTTTTCTTCAAAAATAATAAACTCTCTTAGTTCTTTAGTATTTACATTCTTGAATATTACTGAGAAGTAATTAATAAAAGTTTCACAATCATAAATCCAAATCATAATATTAAAATAAAAATTGTACTGTTACGCAGGGTTTCTGTGAAAATATTCCCCATTCCTTATTAAAAAAGACTAATACAAACCCTTGTTTATCCTTTTCTAGGAATCATCAGGAAATACTTCTTTAACAGCTGAACTTTGGTACCGCTTTAAGCAGAAGCACGCTGAGGTATTTATCCAGTATCGAGTTTTGTAACAGTACAATTTTGTTATTACTTAACCAATTTACGTCTAGCAAAGTTAAATACTTTGCCAAAACTATCTCGTTTTGTAACAAAATAGGTTTCATATATTGATTCTATTTTAAATTCATTATAGAGTTTCTTCCATAATGGTTCTTCACTTCTTTTTGTTGTACCAAGTTGTTTAGACAATGTCTTAACAATTGATAATAATGGTTTACTATCTTTTGGTTTTGGGGGTCCAGCTTCCATTACTGCTTTTAAATTCTGCATTTTTTTGGAAGGTATTTGCAGAACCTTTATTGTTTTTCTTTTTACAGGAACATCCCTGGTAATAGTAATCCATTCCTCTACATTTTCGATGAATTTCTTACGTTTAATAGGTTTATCATCCTTATCAAGGAAAGGTACTGTTTCAATAACAATTCCATCTTGCTTTATTTCCCAAACAATAGGTATGTATTCATAATGTGGTATTAATTTTTTGACTTTAAAAGTCTCTTGTGCTATAAGAGATGAATCTTTTTCATCAATAGTTTCTGTAACTATTGTTTGAAGTCTATTGTAAGGACTATTAGGATTACCACGTATTTTAGTTCCCCTTCTTTCTTGACGTTTTTTGTCCTTGTGTTTTAGTAATTGTTCTTCATAATTACCTTCGGACATATCTTTACGTTTTTCAAATTTCTGTTTCTGTTGTACTTTGTATTCTTCTTTCGGTACAAAAGTCCAACCATTTTTAATAAATTTACCAGTATAGTATTGAGCAACACGTATGATGTTCCCATTCTTTGGGTCTTTAATACAAACCATTTTTTGTTGGTCGGGTGCATTATTAGTTCTTGGTGTACTAATTGGACGTAAATCTTTTCTTTTTCTTATACGTTTTTTAACGAATTTTGTTTCATTAAAGGGTGGTAAAGAATCTATCCCAAATTCCTTAGAATAGAGGACATCTCCTTTTTTTAGATCTTCTATATTTCCAGTATAAACACCCTCATAGTATTTATAAAGATCATTAGTAGCTTCAGTGTTATTATCTAAATCTAATAAATATCTCCAATCAGATTTAGGTAAACTAAAATTAAATTTTTCATTGAACCATTGTTGATATTCATAATTACCGGGTGTTAAATTATATTGATTAGTATACAAATGTCGTGAGTCACTCCACTTAATATAAACTTCATGTTGATCATTAGGAGATTTTGGTAAAACAACCACTTTTCTTTTATTTTCAAATACAAATTGTAATGGTACCTCCTTAAGTTGTTCTTTTAATTCACTGGTTTTCATTTCTTTTCTAGCTCGTATTTCATTTCTTTGCATGTGTTCTTTTATGATTGTTAAATTCATATGGGGTTCTAATGGACTGTTGACTGTTGCTTTCCTCCATTGCTGATGAGTTATACAATAACCACCATTTTTTAGTGGATTGCGAATTGAAAACTGCACGTATTCGTATGCAAAACCAGGTGTTGTTAGCATTTCCAATGAAGGATTGATAAACCTATTATAGTCTATGATACGTGCCATTCTCAATAAACCATATCTTTCAAGCATGTTATGATCGTATTACAAGATATTGTTCTGTAGGAGCATCTTTTGTCCATCCAATTTTTGAATGTGTTAAAATAGCTTCAAGTTCTTCAACTCTACGTGAAAGTTTTGTTTTTCTTGTATAATAGAAACCTCCGTCCATATGAGTAAAACCCCTTTCAAGTTCTTTAAGTATTGCGCTAGTTTCAATCAATTCTATTATTACTTTTGTTATTGCATTTTCTAAATTGTTCATTTTATTGATTTTAATTGTTGATATTACCAATCAGTTAATATGATTGGGTTATTTAAGGTAAAACCTTTCTTTTTGTCCAATAACTGGAACTGCATCTTAGGCACATCTGGTTCAAAACCATAAGCTCTAGCATACGAATTGTAGCCAATAACAGAGCCATTTACACGTACTTTGTTTAATACAATATATTGATGCCAATGTGCAATCCATGACATATCTGTTTTAACAACAACATTTTCTCTTAATATCCACTTTTTAAGCGGTACTTCAAGTCCACCTATTCCACCTTGATAGTTGAAATGGTCACCATGAGAAAACTTATTCATATAACCAAATAATGGTAAATATATAAATTCAGACTCTGATATAATGAATTTAACATTTTCATATCCTCCTATATTATCGAATATTTGTTTCATGTTATTATACATTAACCATTCATATGAATTTTTATATCCAGTAGAATGTCTTTTTCTTTTTGTAGTTCTACCATGATTACCTGGAACACATGGTATTATTATTTGTTTAAGGTCACCATATTCTGATAAAAATCTAATTCCAGAAATAAGTAATTCCTGTATTACTAAACTAGCTTCTGTTGGAGTTAATTGATTTATTTCTTCAAGTTCTTCATGTATGTAACCTGAAATAAAATCTCCAAGTAAGCCTACTACTAAAACGTCTACATTATAGCCAGCTTTACGAGATTGATTAATCATATAGATTAATCGTCTAAAATAACGAGTAACTCTTTCTGCTGCAATAGTTAAATTATATTCATTTAAATTACTTACAACCGATTTAATCACTGGCTCTTCTATATGAACATCACTTATTATTGATATTGCAATAGCCTCATTTTTATGTTTATAGTTAGGAGTTATTTTGAATTTGTCTAATGAATCAAGATTTTCAATATTGATACCAGTTAGGAAATCCTGTCTTGTTTTTAATTCTTCGTTTGATTTACGAAGTATAGTGTTTTGTCTTTTTAATTCCTTTTGATTATTTTTCATTCATTTCTTAATTTAATTTCATCTTTAAATGCTTGGAGATAATCACCACGAATAGCCATTTCACCATTTCCCACATCACGTATAATTGCTTTAATGTGGTTAGTAGTCATATCTTTAATAAGAATTCTCTCTACTTCAGGTAATGGATTCATATTTTCGTCGTAATGTCTACTCCATAACATAAATTCTCTAAATGGTATGCCTTGATCTTCTAGTATATCATTTTCTTCATCGTTCCAAATTCTTAGTGAATTTGAGATACATCCGATGTTGATTAACATTTGACCAAAACGTAAATCTGGATCTTCTTTCCAATAATAAATTATTTTAGGTCTGAGAGTTCCTTTCATATTTAGAATTTTATTAAATAATTTTACATCAATATTCCAACGTTCTGCTAATGTTTTCCAATTAACTTTACTTAAAAATATTGGTATTCTTTCTTTAGGTCTCATTTTTGGCCTCCTTTTCTAAACTTTCATTTGATTTCCAACTGGAATCTGTTTCATTTATTAAGTTTTCTTTTTTAGCACATTCTAAACATCTAGTATAAATCCAACCTCGTGTATGTCCTACATTTTTCATAGAACCACATATTTCACATACTTGATGTGACAATGATTCTACAAAGTGTATAACAGCATATTGGTTTTCAGATGCACTTTCTACGTAAAAACACAATCCACCAAATTTCTCTTTAACCTGGCTAGCTACAATTTGAGGATATCTGTTAGATTCAATGTAGATAAAATTTAGTTCGCTTCTCCATTTACTAATATTACTTCTTAAATAACTTCTAATATTACCTAATAAGTTAAAGGATTTTTTTTCAAAATCGTATCTTCCAGGAATCTTATCAATTATTTTTGATATAAATGGAATGAAATATCGCAACTTTTTGTTTTCAATAACGTAATCTTTGTTGTTGTGGTCTATATCCCATTGTAAATTACTACATAATTTATCTACAATAGTATACCAACCTTCAGAAATATCAAATCCCCAATACATACAAGTAGTTCTCATATCTCCAAATCTATTTGCAAATATCTTAGGATATTTTGCACATAGTTTTTTATCAAGTTCTTCTGTCATTATTGTTTTTTTAATTTGTAAATAGGTTTTTTTCTTTTAATACCAAAAAACCATGTTGTTTTTCTTTCTATGGTGTATAAGCTTTTTGGTATATTCATTTCATACAACATAGTAGGTATATCCATAAAATACCAATCAGATAAATGACCTGGTTTTGAAATTATTATTTTAAATGGTAATAATTCCATAGCTATTAAAACTTGTGGTAATGTTAGATGCATATTATTACCCCATGTTTTTTTTATGGCCTTAGTGTTTTCTCGTATATTAGATACTATAGATCTTACTGACGTAAAATTATGACCTATACCCCAAATTTGGGTAATTAGTTTCCACCAACTAACATACTTAAAAAATAAATTAATTTCTAATTCTTTTTTACTTTTGTAAAGTTTAAACATTTTGATTAGTTTATAGTTAATAATTAAATAAATAAAACCCAAGTAGTATGGTTAATTTACCTGTATGGCAAAGCCAAGGTATTTTCTCAGAGCCTCCTACTTAGGTTTTTGCTCTTCACGAATATCACGATGAGCAGTAGCGGTGTGGGTGAGGCTCGAACTCACTCTCTCCCGAGCGTTCCGACAAAATGCTTCTGCATTCGTCATTCAATCATCCACACCATGTATTATGTTATTTCACATGTATCATTACTGCAATACATTTCAGGTTTAGAATCTTCACTTATACCATTGAATTTTAGTTCTTTTATTCGTTTTGCTAATTTTTTGTATTCATCCTTTGTTATTTCTTCATATGGCATTTGTGGATATGTAGCCTTTTCAAGTTTAGGTAAGAAACTAATTCCTTTTAATTTGTATTGGAAATAATCTAATACATGTTTTATTTGTTCACGTTCTTTTTTATTAAATGTAATAGTACAAGATACTTGATTATCAGCCCAATGTTCTTGTAAAAATGAAGCTAGAGATATTTGTTCCCACATACTAACCTCATTATTAGTACGTACTCCTTCTATGGCTACTGGTATTTCAACTACTGATGTATTTTCTATATCATTTACATCTGGTTCAATTATATAACCAGCTTCTTCCAAATAAGGAAGTAGATCTGAATTAGATGATACTCTTATTCTTCTAATATAGTAATTACTTTCAGGATAATGCATACCTGGTGTTACACCTGGTAATAACGATATTGTACCAGAAGGTTTGATACTTGTTGTTTTAATACTTTTGGGTACTGCAAACCATTCACTATATATATTATCATAGTATTGTATAATTTGGTAGCCTTCTTCAAGCCATTGTCTAAATGTTTCTATTCCTTTAGTATCAATAAATTGTGCTATACCACTTATTGATGTACCTATACGTCTGTTTCTTAACTGTACTCTATTAGTTTCAACCCAATCAGTTGTACCTAATGTAACAGTCTTAGCATACATATATGCAAACTTCAATGTTCTTAAGAAATCTTCTTTATCTATATGTCTTGTGGGAAAACATTCTACTAGACAACACATTTCATATGATTCAAGACTTTGTTCAAGACAAGGATTACCTCCTGTTACTCTAAAATCTTTATTATTTATACTATCTTTAAGACGTCCATAAGCTTTCATATTAGATAACCAAGCATATCCTGGTTCTCCATTCATTGCTGTTTGTTCAGCAATTTTAGTATAGTCTTGTCCTATTTCAGCAAACACACTATTATTTGAAGTCCATCCATGAGGTGCCCTTCTTGTGTTAGAACCATTAAATTTGTATTCTATTGGATCCCAATGATAGTCTTTTAATTTAAGAAATTCATCACTATTAGGATTACCAAATACAATTTGTGCAGATCGTCTTACATTACCTGCAACTACACAAACTCCTATTAAATTCATTATGTCAACTATATCTGTTTCAGTGATGAGTTGACCAATATGTTTAGAGAGTATTTCTTCAATTTTAATATGTAGTTTCATCAGTGGTTCAGGACCTGCAGATTTGCCCCCAAAGGTCTTAATTAAGGTCCCGGCAGGTCTAATTAATGAGTAGTCAAACTTAGGGACTGAAAAACCCTTCAGAAAGGCATTTAGAGCGTGTTTAAGCGACTCTGTCCATCCTTCCCTAGTGTCTGGTATCTGGAAGAAAAAATTATCCTCTAAGGGTTTTAAAATAGTTAATTTATTAGCTCCTTTAGTATCGAATCCAATTCCTACTCCTAACATGGACATATCCATCATGAATTCAAATGGTTTACTAAAGTCTTTGTCTAGTGTTTCAGTAGATACAAAAGCACAATTATTGAGTGCCGCAAATAAACCACGCTCATTTATTACTGATGTACCCATAGCCCATAAACCCCTACCTGGTGGTAGAAATTTCATATTAAACATACGGTCATACATTTCTTCAGCAGAGATGTGTGCTTGTTCTTCATCCCAACCTAGACCGTTTTTTGTAATGTGATTTTTTTGTACTGAATATGTTCCTTCAACAACTCTTCTAATAGTTTCAAACCATCTTTCATTAGTACCATCTTCTTTAATTCTAGAATAAGTTCTTAAGTACACAATGTTACCTAAACCATTAAAACCAAAATCAGGTTTAATAGTACTATATTTTTCAATAAATTTATCTTTTAATGTAAACTCCATGTATATATATATAAAAGGGAGTCTCATAAGACTTCTCGTACGCTATGCGACCGACTATTCAAATAAGACTCCCGATTAATTAATTATAGTAGATTCAGATCTTCATCTAAATATACTGTTACTTTCTTTTTGGAGTTAAAAGATGATAGTTTGTTTTCAAATTGTTTAATTTCTCCACTGAGTTGATTAAATGCAGATTTTGCATCTTCTTTCTTTATTTGAGCTAGTTCAAGATCTTTAGTCTTACGACCAAATGTTTTAAGTAACTTGTCATAAAAGAATTTCTTTGTTTTCAGGTTTGATAAAAAATAAATGTTGTGATTATTGGTTTTACCCTCAAACTTACTTTTATTAGCTTCCTGAATTATTTCTTTGAAGATGATCAATTGAGTTTCAAGTTTACCAACACGATCTAATAAAACATCGGTTTGTTTTTCTGTAAAATTGTATTTAACAATATCATCATATGATGATGTAATTGATCTTTCAACATCTGCTTTTAATTTTAATACTGTCTCTAACAGTAATTTTTTCTTCATATTCAAAATTGATTTTTAGAAATTGTTTTAATATTTGTACCAAGCAAATTTCTTATTTCAATAATCAATTAAAGATGTTTCTTAACTTTATTCCAATATAATATTGTCATAGGTCCAGAACCATTCCAGTTCTTTGCTATTTTTTCAAAATTATATGGACCTATTAAATCAGCATAATACAGAAATATTTTTTCTGCTATATGATAATTAAACATGTCGTTAAGTTTGTAATTATTATTTGTTCTTTTATTGTAATCTTTTAACCTAATTGGGCGTATCTGAAAATATCCAGTAGCCTTTTCAATTGAGTTATATGCCAATGTATCATGACTAGATTCTATTGTACCCGTTGCATGTATTAATTTAACATAGGGTTTAATTGGTTCAGGTTGCTCTATACGAAAGAATTTTTCTGCAGGAGCATATGATAAAAGGCTATAAAAAACAAACAAGAACATTAATAATGCTCTTTTCATAAATTAAGATTTGGTTAAACATTGTGAAGAATTTCACTTCACTGCATGAGAACGTTATACGTATGTAACCTAAAAAAGTTACACCAAACCTTGATTATTTTTGATTATTGGTTAGAAGTCTAGCCAGGATTCGAACCTGAGTGTTCCCATTTAAAAGGTGAAGCTTTAACCACTAAGCTACTAGACTAACCAATTCTGTACGTTGAATCGTTGTGTTATTATGCATATTGTAGACCTGGTATGTTTATAATGAAACGTGAAGCTTCATATAACATTTTTGGTCTTCTTAATTGAATTTTTGATATTTTTTCAATTAGTCCGTCAACAGAACCTCTTTTACTCCTTCTTAGAAGTTTTACAACTCCTGGTATAAAATAAGAACTTATTGGGGAGAACACAGGAAGATATCTGTTAGTTTGATCTTCCAAAATTGCAGATTCCACATTAGTAAATAATGTAGGTACTTCCCGATAAAGTACATTGTATTTGTTCCAGATATAGTCTACTATATCTACAGTTTTCTTATAAGCTTTTAATTGCAGTATTACATACAAATCATTATTGAACATGCGTGCATAAGTATCTCCATACCCTTTATGTTTACAGTTTTCTGCAAGCCTATTAGGAAGAACGTCTATAAATAGATCTGTCACATTTAAAATAGTCTTCTTGAAAGACCACCATTTTGTTTTTAGTATGACCAATCCATGTTTAGTTACGTGTACGTAATTGTATTCAGATAATAGGTCTTTTACCATTTGTTTTACCCTTCTTTTAAGAAGAGGGGTCACTTTAATAATATTCATCCAGGCGGTGAATTAATAATTGTTTGTATAATATTGTAATTTGGACTAGTTAGTATCATCCCCATTGATTTATAAGCTAACCAAAAGAGAGTTAGTACCATCACTGCAGTAATGGTTTTAATATACCATTCTTTTGTACTAATCGCTTTTGCGTGATGAGTCATACTTGATAATCCAAACATTACAAAAAGAATATACATTGTAAAAAGAGTGTAAAATATCATATCATATACTCTTTTCTTATGTATAATTTTATTAATTTCTAAACTGGATAATCCAGTTTGTTGTGTTATGCGATCCATAATGGATACGCACCTCCTTTCTTGCAGCGACAAATTGCTTTTAATAGCATCTGATACACTTTCTATAGCGTTTGCAAATTTAAGGTTAGTTTCTGCATTTTCTTTAATAACAGAAGATATGATGTCAGTAGTTCTATTGTCGTTAACAATAATCTGTGCTGGATCAAACATAACTGTTACTGTACTGCTATCTTTACCATAAACTTCTTTTTGAGTAAAGTCTGGAGTAAACGACATTAATGTCGATACTAATAGCGGGGCAATTAATATAACAAATAATCTTGTCATTCTATTTAGTATTAAGCCTATGTTTGTTAGGCATTTTGCTTCTACGAATAGCCAAAGACCATTGCTTCCTAGATTTTATAGTACCTTGGGTACCAAATCTCTTTTCAGCTTGGGCTTTAGTCATGATTAAAAACGGTCGTTATCAATCTTATCTTTGAGAAAGATTGTTATTTTAGCTTGTTCTTCTTCTTTTTTCATTGAACGTTCAAGTTCAACTTCAACAATAACACGACAAACTGCTCTTGCTTCTTCTTGTCTGGTGAAATAGCATTCTTCAAGTTTACTAACCCTACCTTGTTCTTTAGGAATATCAATAGTACCATTGACAGTTATAAAACCTGGTTTTGCTCTACCACTTAAAGTATCAACAAGAATAGGAAGAATAGCCGGGTATAGTGATGAATCAGGATTAGTTTTACTTTCTTTGTCATTAACTGAATTAAGGACAATACCAAATATCTGATCTTCAATAGATAAGTCTTTTGGGTTAACTACTGGGATTTCCAGTGCTATTTCTTGTACTTTAGATGCATTACTTGCAGCTGCCCTGATTGTTTTGAGGTCTATTTTTGATACCTCGTCACTACTTACTAAAAATTGTTCTTTTTGTTTCATTTTGATTTGTTTTGATTACTTATTAATATAAAATTCTCTTTATGCTGACGCAAGAATTTGATTAGAGAATGATCTTCTACTTGAGATTTCATTAAAGGAATTTTCTTCATGATATCCTCGAAGTCGTATTCCAATTCAAGCCATATGTTTGTTAAGGGATGATCTTTCTTACCCCATAAACAAAACGGCAATCGTTCTTTTTTTTTAGTCCAATTTTTCTTATACGGTCTTAAATAAACAACAGTTTCTTTCTTTTTAAGATTAATCCCAATGCCGCCAAATTTCTTTTTGTGTAATACAAGGGGAATATGTATTTTAAACAAATTAAATAATAACCATATAAAAATAGGATAAGATACTCTTTCGTAGACCAATTTTTCCCCACCTACTCTTGCATCACTAAGTATGTGTTTGCCTTTTATTTTAGGCACATCCTTTTTGATAAGGGTATACACACTTTTTATTTGTGTCATGATACATAGTTTTGGTGAGTAATATAGTATTGAAGCATAGGTCTGATCCTTGAGTGCATAGTTCTTAATTGAACCGTAAACCATTTGGATTGAAAAAATCTGATAAACTCTTAATGCTTTGGTTTATATAGAATAACTCTTGCAACTATTAAGTACACATAAGATCATCTAAGCCAGGAAGATCAGACCTTGATAGCTTCGTTTTTTTGCGGTTGAATTAGTCCAACCTGCTGAAATAACTTTTATTATATTGTGTTGCAACTTTTATCCAGTTGCTTTTGAGGAGATTCCCTCATTCAGTTTTATTACTTGAATAAACTTAAAATACTTTCTATACTTCTCATAATTGTGCTATTTCCAGGTTTCACACTGGAGTTTACTCCACTTCTCTCATATATGATATGTTTGACATTTCAGATAACTTAGAGAGGGCGGGCATCGAAGGCTAATGAGACCTAGTACATCTTTTCAACCTTTCACATCTTTTTATGATAATTATATTCCGTACATAGTATTATAACTCTATACTATTCGAGTTTGTCTATACCTACACCAACACCATTTGCATGGTTAGCCCATCAAATGGACTTTATATGATGCATTATAAAATCTGTCATGTTAGTTCTTTGAAGACATCACGGTCTTTAACTATTGCGGGTTTGATTCATTGTTATTCAATCTCTGTCATATTGAGTGGATCCAACATTCGCTCAATTAAGATTTGAAGTTGGTTCAATAAGGACACATTTATAATAATGTTAGTAAAGAGCACGTATTATCCCTAATCTACATTTAGATGGTGAGATTCGAACTCACGAAGCCAAATGGCATCCCAATTACGATGGGTCTTCTTTGACCTTCTCAGTACATACATGCCAATGCTATGTCTGATTCTCTTAGAAGCTACGATCTAATTTTTGCATTATTATAAATTTGGCAAAAATAACAATAATGAATTATTTCTGTATTTCATGGTTATTCCTGAGGTAAGTTTGTGGCTTACTTACGCCCCAACAAGATGTTTGTTGTTTTACGTCAATTAACGTGGCCAGGGGTTAGGATCCCACTTTAACCGATACTTTCCGTAGGTATCAACAGCTTGATTATTTTACTGTACGCTAATCATACGCCACCCCACTTTCATTCTGCTTGTGTTAGCTCAGTTGCCTGTGCATAGGGGTTCTAGAATTTTCGTTTCCTCACTACTGCATGCCCCATAGACATACACCTCCACATACGATGTCATCCTCTTTCGACGAATCTTGACCTCCCACATAGTATTGTAGCACAATTCTAGCATTTCTTCGATGGCCTTAATAGACTAATTATTTATTATCCAGGGAATCCCACCCTTTACGCCATTCATTTTGTTATTGTAAAACGACCATTACCTAGTCCTGCGACTTAATGGGTTTTTAGAACACCAATCGGTACGGTGTAACAGGTTTGCATACCAGACATGTCCTCTGTTAACATTTTGGAATATGTTGGATCTTTGCATCTGACCTCAGTCTACTGTCTATTGACATTCTAACCTAAAGCGAGTACACTCACACCCTGTGAGGTAATAAACTTTATTAAAACCTTTATAGTTAAGAGAGAATGAATAACTTTGCGATATAGTCACGGTATCGCGTTTGTCACCATAGCTGAATTTGCCTACCAGTTCTCAAAAACAACCATTCCGTGTTTAAGATTAAGGTCAATTTAGATAACCCAAAAGGTTTAGCCTAAAGGCTTAATTGCAATTCCCAGCAATGTACAAAACGTCAACTATAAAAATAGCGACAAATCTTATTATCATGTGTTTTCAATAATGGATCATCTAAAATAATTAATCCATCAATATGTTCTCCAATTTCGGTATTTATTTTATTCAAATAAACTTTCATAAGTTCTTCAAAACGTAAATACCCCAACTTTTTGGTTTCTGCGAAATTTACATCTGGATACACAAGTAATGCTAACTTATTGTGTCTCTTAACAAAGAGAACTTCCTCTATATACGGGATTGATTTGATTATCCTTTCTAGTTTATCTAGCTGTATAGGAAGCTTGTATTCGTTTTGTATTCTGGCAAGTTTTCTGCCATATACAAATAGAACATTTGAATTGGAATCATCGAAACCAATATCGCCTGTTACATAATTATCCCTAAAACGAACTTCACGTGTGTATGATTCATCACCAACATAATTGTTGAATAATGTATCACCAGAAATTTCTAACTCATCTTCTGTTGTGATAAATGATAACCCAGGCAAGCCAACAGCACCAGGTGATCTTTTTTTAGCAGTAGAGTAGTTATTTATTGCCACCAATTGATTGGTTTCTTGAGAACCGTATGTGGTGTAAATAGGCAATTTGCCTACCAAAGTCAAAAGCAGTTCATCATTTACAACACTGTTGTATATAATTAAAGCTTCTAATTTTTTACCATAATAACTCTTCATTTTTAGCGTCGCTATTTTCTTAAAGAGCCATTTCATCCATGAAATAGAAAACAAAAATGACAAGACTCGTTTACTATATAAGTAATTAACGTTCTTTCTCCAAATATCTTCAATAGAAGTGGTGTCTTCTATGACGATTTCTGCATCTTTATGGTTAGTTATAAATCTACAACCTGTAACAAAAGGTAATAATACTGTTAAGTAATGTGAATCAGCAAATTCTACTCGAGAAAATACTTTATCAATTGTTCTACCAAACGGTACTACACTCATTGCTCTATTTAGTAAATCTGTAACTGATTCTGTAGATGATTCAACCCATTTGGGTTCACCATTTTCAGTACCAGAAGTTGCAGTAATAATTGAACTTTCAATATCAATATCTTCAATTACTGCTTGTAATGATCTTAAATCAACATTTAAAGTTTCTTCTGAACTAACTATTATTTCAGCTAGTGTTTTAAAATAGGTTTGGTCATTTTTTTCATAGACTACTGATAACAATTCTATGTTTATCAGTGTCCTAAGAAATATGTTACTACCTAATTCTTTAGATATTAATTCTTCATCTATGAAGACATGATTAGTGTTGGTTAAGAGTTGAATGTGAACTGCTTCAAATTTATTTATGTTTGGATGTATAATTAATAATCGTACACCTTTAAGTAAACAAGCCAAGTATATGGCAATCCAATTTTGTGAATTACTACCATATAATGCTACAGTTGATTTTTCATCTAACTCAAATACATCAAGCACATTATATATTGTAAGAATTCGTTTAAAGAAATCTTTCATTAAGATGTGCTCAAATACAGGCAAATACCAACCTTCACTTATAGCCTGCAGAATCCTGTTTCTCATAATCTTGAGATATCCCTTTTTAATAAAATACCATCTAATGAATTTTGATAAACTTCAAATGTGGTATATGTTTCATCAAGAATGATGTGATATATGAGTGGAATCCTATCTGGTAATTCAGTACTGTAATTCTTAAATGTTATGACAAGTATTGGATCTTCAAGATCCCTTGTAAACGCATCTAATATTTCAATATTGAATGTACTATAAGGTTGGTTTAATATAAATGTTTGTATAGCATTCATATTTTTACGTATAGCTTGTTGTTTACCAAAAACAACATCAGAGCTATCTTTTTCTAATGTCAACATGACATCAAAAAACAAGTGTGCAACTAAAGACATTGCTATCTTAGCTACTCTTGGAGTTTCAATTGTACCTTTCATGATTGTTTATTTTGATTAATAGATTCTAGGTACTCTTTACGAGGTATTAAATTACATATATGAACCATATAACAAGAAGCGTTATTGTATTTATGAACACTTTCTTCATCTTTACATAAAGCAAGTCGGTTTTTCATAATACGATGACATATATTACCAGTGTTTTTAACAGCCTTATCTGGTAATTCTCCTTTAGTAATACTATTTAATACTTTTGTAAATTCTTTCCGTTTAATGTCCCATACAATGGAACCTTTGCGTATTTTACTCATCTTTTTTTGATTTTTGTTGAACTTTCTTAAGTTCTACATTCGCATCTAATCTTTCAAGAAAATGATTTACATGTTTCCACAGCTTAACTTCTCCCCTTAATATAGTGCTGTTATCAAATGAATCAATGTGATCTTTTAAGAATAACACATGAGTAGCGCCTAATGAGTTTGGAGTTCTAAGTAATACATATCCTGAACGAATTTCATCAAGTGTAAACCAATATGTTAAATCCAAAATAATACCGTGTTGAGCAAGAATAGATCTAAGCAATTTTGCTATATCCATTTTATACTCCATAATTGAATTATCAAATTCTGTTATAAGATCCATCAATTTATCCTCTGATGGAAATCTTTTGGAACACTTTAACATTTCAGTTTTAAACGCTTTTCCTAAGATTAGCGCTTTTTTCATTTGAGCAATTTGTTTAGAACGTGATACACAAACCTCCATTACTGATACTTCTGTTGGTTCTATTATCATTTTTTTTGATTTAAATTATAAAAACCCCCTGTTCCTTAAATCGAAGACTTAAGTTATATACACTTTCACCACAGTAATTAGTGGATAAGCTAAAAACTTAGTGTCAATGAATAATACGACAGGGGGTTAGATTCAGTTACTAGACTTCTCCAGTCTCAGCTTTATCTAACTTAATTTTGGCATTGTTAATATACTTATGAATCTCAGCGTCAGGCATATTGCCTACTTGACGTGCATGAGATCCAGTTGCATTCTTAAGAGTGTCAATTATAAGTTGTCTTGTTTCAGGACTGTCTTGTCTATTAGTAAGTACTGCTATTACAGCATTCTTAGTAGATTTCTTGTTTTTTGATTTTTTAAGATCTTGTATGTCCACGGAACCACTGTCTGCTGATAGAACATCTCCAACATTCTCTGTTGATTCTGGTCCATTTTGGGTTTCCTGCATAACATCTCCAGCTTGGTCGATGGTAGCAGTATTGTCTTCCCCCAATTTATCAGTTTTATTTAAGACATTGGTATTAAACCACATAGTGATTTGTTCTGATGACCAGTCTTTAGAATCTTCGATGGATGGCATTACTTCAAGACACATTGATAGTGCATAATCGAATTTATCTGCTTCCATGTATTCAAGAGCCATGTTATGTACCTCATTTAAAGTTTTGAAATCCTTTATTAATTTCCATAAACCAGGATCAACTGTTTCAATATGTATTTTTTCAAATACATGATGTTCAGTTTCTTCTGTTTTAGGAGCTTCAACAAACCCTTGCACAGGCTTATCTATAAACTTTAATTCAGGAATGTCTTTATTTTTTTGTTTTCTAGCTTCGATGCGATTTTTGCGTTCGGCAAACATAGTTGGATTGCTTATTTCAATTATCTCATCAATTGCTTCAATAGCAAGTTTTGGAGTACATATTTCTTCTTCTATGAGAATGTCGTTTTTAACGTACATATCGTGAAGTAGTCTTGTGAGTTGAATAAAGGTGGCATTATTGCCCTTTGATAATTCTGCTATGTATGCATCAATTTCTTCTGCTTCTAAATCAGTTCTTGTTGTAATATCTACAACCTCAACTGTTCCTTTTTCAGATTTTGGTAGTAATTCACCAAAGATATTCTTTGCAAAATTAGCAATAGCATCAGGAGATTTAAATTCTTTGCCGTCCTTTTGTTCTTTCATCTTACGATTGAGTAAGTTTTTGTTTAACCACTCAATAAATTTTTCGTAAGTAGTTCCAATAGTAAGTAATTTTTTACCTTGTTCGGTGAGTTCTTTAAAGGAATCCACTTTACTATCAGTGTTAACACTAGTATTCAATTTTTCTTGGATTGTATAAACTTCAGAAATCCACTTTTCAAAATCTTTTTGAGAAGTAAGCATGATTGTAGTTTTATTTCCTTTGTTATCGGATTTGATCAGGTTTTTCCATTTACCATCTTTAGATAAAACTAAATCTTTTTGTTCTTCAATAAATTTCTGTTGTGTTATACCTTCTTTACAAGCTCTTTCTACAAGAGTTAACATACTGTCTAATGAAAATGTAGGTAAATCTTTACGTTCATCAACTGCTTTTTCAATGTCAACAGCCTTAACTTTCCCTAATTTTGCATTTATCTCATTAAAGATAGTTTCAATCCAAGGAAATAACGTAGTTTCATTACCAAATTTCAATGCCGGTGATTTTTCAGTTGTTATAATCTCTTTATTTAAGAGAGCTAAAATTTCAGGATGAATTTTAACATCATCCAGTATACCTGCATTCCCTATTATTGTAGAGATAAGTAATTTGATTTCTTCTATAGCAATTTTGTTTTTACCAATAGATAATGGTTCAGCTACAACTGCTCTAGTTGCATATTTACTATACATACGATTGACCAAGTCCTTAGTATGTAGTTTTGTGTACATTAGAGTTGAAGAATCTTTACCAATGATCTCCTTATAAAGAATCCCTTCTTCAAGATCTTTGAGGATGTCTATTTCTGTTTTACCAGCAATGACTTCTTCTTCAATTCTTTTTTCAATTGCTTCGTATGAAATACCAGACTTTGGTAGTTTTAAAGGATCTATGTCCTTATTAACTTTCAAATACTTGAAATTAGATACTCCTTTGTCTTTTCTAATAGCATCTCTCCAAGTTATTATTGATTCTTTTGTATAACCACGATGTTTAAAGAATGCTGTACAGAAATCATCAATACTTGCTAAATTATCAATTAATTCTTTTGTCTTTGTATCATCATTCGATGTAACAAGAGTGTGTATTTTGGAACCAATAGTCCATAACATTTCATCTTCAATATTTAATGTATTACCTATAGTTAACCATGTAGCTAATACATTCCTTAATGCTTTATAATCTGCATTAGTACCAGGAATAGATTTTGGAGATATAATCTTAAGTGATTTAAGATTAGCGACTTCATCCAAAGTTAAACCTTTTGCAGCAACATCTTCATTACCCTTAACAGGTTCAATTATTACTGTAGTTTCTTTTGAGACATCACGTTTTTCTTCAAGAAGATTGTTGTTGATATCTTTTATCCAACTTGCTATTTTAGCCTCTTCCCATTTAATAGGTGCTTGTTTATCTTTTTTAGGGATATAATTACCCACCGATAAGTACTGAGTTGCTAGTAACATAGCTGAATCGAAGCTGTTTTTTCTCAATAACTGTTTAACAGCTATTGATAGATCAGACAATTTTGGTGTTTCTACTATTTCATCTCCACTGAAAATAGATACAACTTTTGCATCTTTTTTATCATCTTTGATTACTTCTTTTATAGAAGTATCCGGAGTAAAACCAACTGTATCAATATAAGCAGAAGCTTGAACTTCAAGAATATCTTGAGTGAGATCCATCATGCGTAGCATGGTTGCCTCAGCTCTAGCTATTTCAAGATTACATAATTCTGCTAATTCTTTAGTTGCACCAACAGATTTTCTTTTCCAATAATCAGCATAAAGTATAAGCTTTTCTGGTGTATTGATAAGAGAATTGTTAATGGTTTCAACACTTAGTGTTTTTTTGATAGCATTGATAACTTCTTCGTTTTGAAATTTCCTTACGGTATTTTCACTCATTTGATTAAAATATTGATTAATAATTAAAAGATCAACAACACAACGATTCTTTGTACAGTTATCTTATTATGGTATGTTCTTTTAATATCTCCATTAAAATGTCAAGTTCCATTATACTTTCTTCGAAGAGTTCGTCTTCATTAGATTCAGCATAAAGTTCACTGGCATTTTCCAATATTTCTTTACGCATTAAGTATATTGCATGTAAGCGTGTGAATTTCTTGGTTTTTTCAGGTTCAACAGAAACTATATCACATAAATGACGCAATGCATTTATAATATCAGGATTAACTAATTCTTTTTTTTTGATGTAGATTTTGTTAATTATTTCTGTTATATTTTCTTTTGTTACTAATAATTGGTGTATAGGTGCTATTTTGTCCATTTTTTGATTTTTAGAATTAAGCATTGCACATATAGTTGTTGTATTATCTACAACATTTAAAAAATCTGTTATATCCATTTTGATTTAGTTTAAATATTTTTTTCATTTTAATTCTTTTTTTTTATTTCCAAATTAAATTTATCTAGGATTCTTAAAAAGCCTAAACCACCACGTTGTTTGTGTATGGTTTTAACATATGTATAATGTTCTTTTGTTGTTTGTGTTAATTGTGCATACATTCTGTTAGTTACACGATAATCCACTATTTGTTTATCCTTATAGATATATCTGTAATTATTGGGGGACAATAATATAAATCTACCACCTAAATGTTTATGATATATTACATATTGCCTTAATAATAGTACATTGTATCTTTTTCTATAACCCCTATATAAGTACACATCTACAAGTTCTGGTTTTTTTGATATCCAGTTTGGTATTATCATTCTAATTTCACCTAAACCATCAGGGGTAATAACAGTAGTTCCTATATGTATATTGATAGGACTTACTGATATTATTCTACCTCGATGTTGTATTGTATTAGATCTTCTTTTTGGTTCCATTATAGATACCAAAAATTGAGTTAGTGTCTGTTTCATTTCTTTTTTGGGGTTTTTAAAGCAGAATATATAGTGTTTTGTTCATTAGTGTTTTCAATAAATACATACTTGTGATGTTTTGAACAATAAAAACAAATACCTTTTCTGTTTTTAATAGCGGTATCGACCGCTCCTATTTGTACCATTACTCTGATATTTGCTGCCATGATCTTAATCTTTTAAGTTGTTTGATTGTATAACCTAAACGTTCTAAAGTGTTACTAATGAAGTCACCTTCAATGATGGTAATAGTACCATCTTTCCAAAGCAATTTGAATTTGTTATTCATTTTTAATTGCCCTCCTTGCAGTAGCATATTCGTACACCTTTTTACACCATCTACTTTTATGAGCTCTTCTTTTAGCTAAACCTTCTTCCGTTTCTATAAAAATTTTACGAGGTTTTGGTTTAGCAATTGGAACAACACGAAGTCTTTTTTCTTCTTTTTCTGCAGCTTTCAATTTATCCTTTTGAGCTTTTAAACTCTGTTTTTTACTATTTTTCATGTTGTTCATTTTAATAGTTTCCATAAGTTTATACCACTAAATATAATAAGTGCTACAATTGCAAATATACCTATTATATACATAATAATGTATATAACATTTGGGTAAAGTTCAACAAATTTAGTAATTAATGCTAAAACAATAATTAATAATGTTAATATCAGTACCCCCTTGAGCCAATTCCAATACCATTTCATGATGATATGGGTGAATGGTTTAATATCTTTTTGGGGTTTAACCCTAATTCACGTAACGCAGCATTGTGCATTTTACGTTTATTGGCTACTATTATCTTTTCTTTATCCGTTTTCTTAAAGACAGTTTTATCAATATGTACAAGAGCTATAGACCCCTCACGTATCATTAAGCCAATTAAATTTGATTTTTTTCTGGTATCACTAACTGAAGGTTTTAGTAAATCAAGAGCGTGTAATGCCATGCCAGATTGTTGTACTTTTTTTCTTAAATTTGCCATTTTGATTGCAATGATAATTAAAACTAATTTGTAGTCATCATATCCCTATGAACTACCCATTTCAGGTACGTGTTATGCAGCAAGAGCTGCAAATACTGCAATAATTGCGATAATCACAAATAATGCTATTAAGCAGCCATTTTTTGTACTGTTGTCAGTAGTGAATTGCCAGTTTGTCATAATTTTGTGTCTCTGTATATAGAATGCCATAATATATAACCTAGTATACATAAAAACACTATTATTATTATATCTATTATCATATTATTTAAAAGTTATAGTTCCATACATCTCAAAGAAATTTCCGTCTCCTCTTTAAAATGACCACAATTAACACTTGTACAATTTACTGATCTTTTCCAAGGAGCAGAACAACCATTTACATTACCTTCTGTGTTTTCATAGTGTTTACAATTTTTCCTATTTCTACGTTTGAGTTTAATTGTTTCAGATTTAACTATTTCAATTAATTCTTCAGTTGATTTAGGAATAGGCTGACCATTTTGTAATGGACAATCAATAGGAAATTTAAAAAGATTATTACATTCAATTGAGTTTTTTAAACATAATTTAACTCTTCTGAATCCTGTTGATGTGCTATAATTTGGATGATGACCACATTCATACGGAGTTGATATTAGTTTCATAATTATATAAGTTTTAATGCTTCAAGTAATCCTTGTTCAAGAGCTTCTTCATAAGTATCTTTATCAGGACTCCACCATGTATTAATAGAATCTTTTGTTATAGTTTCTAAAAAACATTTCCATTTTTCATATATCATTTTTTTAGTTACTAAATTAAGATTATGTTTTTCTCTCAACCATTTTTGAAGTAATGATTGAGTAGGAGCAAAATAATCAATAAGAGGATAAATATTGCTTTGACTTTTATAACCATCGTTGCAATAACCATTTTTAGTTATTTCTCTAAATCCCTTTTCTTTAGCTAAAACAGCTGTTTTAAATAAGATTAATTGATCTGTCATAGTTAAAGTGTTTTAGTGCCAATAAAATTTAGGTTTTTAAAGTATCTTAAACTATCACTTATACAGTTTGTATGTACTTGAATAGCTTGCATATTATTACCTTTTTCAGTTTCTGCTATGCCTATAAGCATTATTTCTCTATCAGCATTTGTATTGCATAAAGGACATTTTTCCCCTTCTGCAAAATTAGGATGTGCAAATGTTCTCATAATTTTTCAATTTTAAATTCTGAAAAAGAACCTTCAAAATAATTATAATCAATAATACGCTTTATAGTTTTACATATTATTGTTTCCTTGATAGTAATAGATGGAGCATTAGAATATTTAGCATTTTTAAGTACTAACATATTACCTGTTGTTAATTCAGTCCAAGAATCAAGTTCTCCTTCGACACTTTCTCCAATTTCAAATGAAGTAGGTGCTTTAGGATAGAATTTTTTTGTTTTTGTTATTCTTACTTTCATAATAATTCAATTTTATAAACTGAATTAAGAGTTTTAAATGTACGAGAATTAATAATTTCAGTAACCATGGATGTCATAAACCAATATCCTGCATGTATTGATAAATCATTTTTTTCAATTATTGATTCTAAATTATATTGTGTACCTATTTTAGGTATTAATAGATTTTTTCTAACATAACCAACATGTGTTTCACCTACTGGTTTGTTATTAGGGTATTCAGCATCTTCTAATTCTTTTATTTTAGTTATCCTAATTTTAATTGAATCAGGGACAAATACTTTTGCTAAAGTATCATTTGTTATATTCATAATAATAGTATTATAAGTATTGTAATGCCAATTTGAATAGCTGGTTCAAGACAGCCTTGTGATAATCTAATATCATTTGTATCGTGATGTTTACAATTTTCACAAGCTTTTGTTTGAGTCATACTTGATGTATTAATATAGATACATTCAAGATTTGATTGGTATGGACATTTCATTTGATTATTATTTACGTGTGTAGTGAATGAAAATAGCGAAGCTAAAAAAAAGAACATGTTGTTAGTATAATAAAGTCCTTGCAGTTCTTATGGGATACAAGGACTTTACCTTCATTCTAGCAAAATGAATTTTTTTTAATTAATTGCTGGTTCTTCGTCTTTTTCAGATTCAGCTGTTTCTATGTTGTCAGTATCTGGTTCGTCTGATGATAATTCAGCTTCTTTTACTTCGACTCTTTTGTTGCCAAAGCTGTCTTCAATGATTAGGGTTTTCTTGTCTTTAACCCAGGGTCTTACTCTTTTGTCAACGATTTTTGCAGCGGCTTCTTCAAGTAGATCAAGGTCATCGTCATCTGCAAAGAATTTGATTGAACCTGATACAACTTCTTTATGGCCGTATCTACCTGTGAGTGGGTCAAGTGTAGTTGGTGCTAAAGCATGTGGTTTTCCGTCGGCTCCCATATTATGTGGGGTATATTCAGGTACATTCATGGCAATAATTTTACCAAATAGTTTTCTTTTGAGGAGTATTTGAGGACGTTTCCAAACTTTGCCTGTTTTGGGGTCTGTTATTTGTACGATACCATTTTCAATGTAACCCTTGTCTTTACCTTCGTCAATTGCCCTTTTAAGGAAATTGAATAGGTCTGGTTGTGCTGTTTGGAAGACTACACCTATTTGTGCTTTTTTTGGTCCTGAGAATGTTTCTTCTCCTGATTGTTCATCAATTTTGATTGAACCTACTGGTTTGAAACTAGTATGGATGTAATCTGAGGGTTTTACACCTGCTGCAATTGCTTCTGCACTGGGTTTAGAAGTTTGTACAAAGTTAGTTGTTTGTACTTTTGTTTCAGGGTTTGTTGTTCTAATACCTACGACGTAAATGTCATGTAGAATACTAGGCTGTCTGAAGTTAAACAGTGTAGGATTCATTGTTTGTAGAATTGATTTAGTTGTACTCATTTCTTTCTTTTTTTGTGTGTATTATTAAATTAGTCAATTTTAAATATCTGTGCAAAGATAATTAGTGGAGTAGGTCGGTTACGGATCGCCATATTTATCCAGTGATCTATCAGATCAGTAAAGATAATGCATTTACAAAATTATGCTACACTCCTAGCCAAATATTCACTTCTTTTCATATAATATGGATTTAGGTGAATTTTATGGCACGGGGGGAGAGACTCGAACTCCCGACTTTTGGTTTTGGAAACCAATGCTCTAGCCAACTGAGCTACACCCGTATTTTAAAAGACTCTTGATACGTTATGAATGTTACATGCATCAAAATTATGAAATTCCCAAATTAGTGATTATACAAAGAACGCGTATCAAGAGTCTTTATTGGAAAGAAACTCTCTTCTCATCTTTTTCACATCCATTGAAGGAAATGAATGGTTCAATTAGCAATAGCCAGTGGACCAAAGCTGGGTAAGAGAGTTTCAGTGGGGTACAATGCCAAGTGGCCTTTCCTATTTCGCAAGTCCGGATATAGGCTTAGGCATAGGCATTGTATGGGGTAACCCTAACATTGACAGTGTTGGTACGTATACTCGTGGCATATGTAGTCTAACTGTGTGATAGGGTTATTGGTAAGGATAGTGGATTCGAACCACTGACCTACAGCTTAGAAGGCTGTTGCTCCAGTCCTTTATATTCTGAGCTAATCCTTACTTTTAAAATCATTCATTATATCTCCGGTCTTTGCCATGGTGTTACACATTACACCAAAACCTGTTTATAATAGATTGTGTGACTATTTTATCAGGGGCATATCTTGTGTTGTCCCAAGATGTGTTTACTGCGTTATAGTAGTTGCAGTTTACTGTCATGTATGTATCGCCCATTGACTGGCGAATAGGTTATAAGCCTATGCTGTTGTATTTAAGAGATTATTATGAATGATATTTTATTTATTATCACTCGTATCAATAGAGTGATTGCACAATTAGTTATAATCCGGATCCAGTTCAGAGTGGGCTATTATGCTGTCCATTATGGGCGCTTCTCATTCTGGTTATTGATAACTATACGACAACATGTTTCTATGTTGAAGGCTAAATAGCATTATTCTGCTAATGCAAACTGATATTTAGCTGCCTATGTTATTCGCCGCCCTGATGTCCTTTGATAGAGGATTAGCTGTTTGTTCTGCAGTGCGAATACATAATATCATCACCGAATTCGCTTAAAGCTAGTAGAGGTGTGAGTATTAAAACATTCACTTATAATAGTTATTATTGATATACATTACTGTAACTTTTAGCATATTAGTAAGTGGTAATCAACTGCCTGTTATATAAGGGAATGTTGGAGTATAGGTTAAGAAAACCTATGGTATTTTGAAATCATGTAACTCCACATTTCATTTAAGTTATTCCACATATGGTATTTTGTGTGTGGCCAAGGAAATGCTTTGCATATCCAGTAATTTGGGTCGTATTTAGCAAATATGCATTTTGGTGTAGATTCCCATCTGCTGGATTTAACATTTTTGTACCATGTTTCAAGTTCATCATTGTCATATAAGAACTTTCTGAATTTACGTATCATTAGTTCTTTTTCATTTGGTTTTTTATGGAGTTTAACAATTTTAAAGTGGACATATTCTCCTTCATTTCTATCAATTACACAATCTCTAATTTTGAATTGTTTAGCTTTTGTTGCATCACATCTGTTATTAAAAATTTTTGATTCTAAATAACAGTCGCGACATCGTCCTTTTGGAATAGCTTCAATAGTTATTCTTTTGTAAGTGTATCTTTCTTTTTTCATAGCTTCACATGATTAGTATTGTTATGAATATGATATAGGGCTAGTGGTTCTACTCCTGGTTGAAGTTCTATTGTTGGAAGTATATCTGGTTCTTCACAACTTATGAGTGTTACCATAAGTATAATAAACAGTAATAACAGTGTGATTGTTATTATGTTCGACCTGCGTTTCTTTGATAGTTCAGTCATTGTATTTAACTATGAACGGTTTAATGTTTTTTTCGTATTTTCTGGTACATACCTCTAATAGGTTATCCAAGTCGTCTTCTTGTACAAAGAATTTGTATGTATTCACCACTATTATTTTCTTTTTATATCCGCCAGTGTGTGGGTCAAATGTTATTGGAGTTAATGGTTCTAATTTACCATCTTTTGTGCAAATGTGAGGATGGTATTCAGGCGTATTCATGGTTATTATTCTACCATTAGTTTCTACCCGAGAATTCAACTTTACATTTTTCCTTAACATTGTTATTGTGTGTAGGGTTGCCTTTAATCTCTCATTAAATAATGAAGGATTTAAGATTTGTAGTGTTTTTTTATCTGTAAGTGTTTTCATTTTGCTAATTATTTAATGTTATTTATTTATTGATAATAAACTCGTAGTGTTACTAAACCTGCTTCATTAGTGAAGATGTGATAATATTCACCTTCATTGGCCTGAAAGCCAGTGTGTGTACAGTTGTGTAATTTTAGTATTGACATTGCATCAATATAATCACTAATGCACTTGAATTGTATATCCCTTATGCCATCTGTTAATGTTGTAATTCTAATGTTTAGGTGTGGACTCATAGCTTGGATATGATTTTATTGTATTGTTTGAGTATTGAGTAAAAGGAAGTGTGTTTAATTGTTCTTTCTCTTTTACATGTATATACGCCAGTTTTTATGAAGTATGTTATGGTGTATAATAATATTCCACATTTAGGTTTCATTATTTCAGCATGTTCTTTTTTTGATGTAAAAGAACTTGTGTATAATAGGGCATCAAGTCTTATTGAACCTTTTTTATTACACTCAGAGAATAGTGTGACCATTCTCTCTGTGCTATTTAAAGTGTTAGTTGTAATTTGATTCATTTGCTAGTTATTTAAATATTGTGGATATGTTAACCTTAAGTGTTTAGCTCTTGTTTTATAAGCATTGAATAGTTTAAGAGGTGTGTTTGCTGATTGTATCCTATCGTATGATAGTTCGTTGGGATGTTCGCGACAACCCATGGGGTATGGGTAAATACAGTTGTAACATTTTGTCCGGTCTGATGCTTGTGCTATGCATAATGTACAAGTATTGCCATTACCGAATCCGGTTAGTCTGGTTGCTGCATTATATCCAGGTAACCATTTATCCTTTATCTCCTGTAAGGTAATTGTTTCATATCTTTTAACAAGAGCTTTGAATTCTTTGATATTGATTGGTTTGTTCATTGTAGTTAGTATAAGGTTAATTTAAAGTATTTACGTTTAGTTCTCCCGTTATACCAGAGTATGAGTTCATCATCTATACCTGATTTGTATATGTAATCGAGTCTTGGTCTCCATAATATTTCAATTAGGTAGGCAAGTAGTACTATTGCTAGGACTATTACTATTGTTAGGTTGATTGTTGTCATGATAGTAATTTGATTTGTTGTTTCAACCATTTAATCCTTGGTGGTTTATTACCAATTGGCCATGAGTATATTTTACCTTTGTTTGGCCTGTGTTTAGTAATGTAACGATCGAGTTTATCACATTCTCTGTCATTGATTAGGTTATATTTTTGCATTTCAGTTATTAAATGGCATAAGCCAGTATAATAGGTTGATTCATTGAGTGTTGCTAACGTAATAGTTAATAACACTTTGTTAGTTCTTATTGGCATATTTTTGATTGTTATTGGTTACAATGTAAAAGAATGAGCTGTACTATCAGTTACCCAATCAAAGGTTTCAAGCCTTGGCTCATTCAATTGTGTAGTCAGTCCTTCCGGTTACTTGCATCTGGACTACTTACTTAGTGTAAGTAATCTATGTCTTTGTTAGTTTTCAGGAAACCATTCATTAATGGTTGTATCATTTAAGTATTGTGAATGATTTATTGCTTCTGCATATCTGATAAATGGTTGATTATCAGATGTTACGAATAATGAAGTACATTGTTGTCCTAAGTCTGATTGAAAGACTTTATTTATTTCATCTTGTGTCATGATAGTGTATGTATTAGTATTGATTATAATATAACCAATGGTGTAAAATCAAGTTTCAACTCATATGTGTCAATAATGTGCGACTGATGCAGTTCTTGAAGTGTTGCTTACATTGGTTATATTAGTTATGTAGCATCCAAATAGTATAAACGCTATATTGGTAGGTATGTAGCTTTATTGTATCATTAAACAAAAACGGGGTTTCCCCCGCCTGTGCTAGATTGTCATCATTTCCCCTACCTTCACCTTGTTCCAACAGGTTTTTGTGGCACACTCACCTATGTAACTTTTCTTCCTGAAGTCCCAGCCACCTGTCACCGGATCTGGATCAACCTTAGAGAATACCATGTGTCGAACGATACCATCCGCACACTCCTTTGAGGACTTGCCTGTGATAGTCACAGTCTTTGCAGTTGCCTGTTTTTTTACGTTTGCCATTTGCTAGAATTATTCGTTTACGGCATGGGCTATACCCTTCCCGGCTATGCCGGTAGGGGGTGGTTTGACTGGGGTGGTATACGCATTCTAACATATAATATGCCAAAAAAAATATAAAATTTATTTTTTCAGTAATGTGTATTGGAGACCAAATAATAGGTAAAATGTAACTTTTTACGTTTTTATACGTATAATAGGTACAACTAATTGATAAATCAATAAGTATGAAAAGACATATAGAAAATACAGTTATATTTGGTAAGGAAAATACCTGGCGTGTAATGTTGGAAGTAGAATGTGGTAAAAGGGGTGATAAGTTATCTGAATTACAGATGACATTAACTGAAGAAGAATTAGATGTAGAGTTTGATATATCATTTGGATTAAAGGAAGGTAAGCCATTCACAGCATGGAGTAAAGACTGGGTTTATTTCCCAGTACAGTATGATGGTTCAGAATGGGTAACATCAGTACCTAGGAACCCATGTGAATATAAAACTGAACACGTGGGGGCTTAGGGTACAACAATAATAGATTCTAGTAAATAAGTATGGGAAAGAGAAGATATGATAGTTGGGTAAATGGTCAAGTATTCAAGATAATTAATGATAAATACACAGACCATATTGGTTTGTGGCAACTTAATAAATTAAGGACAATGAAAACAATAAATGAAATTAATACAGACCTTACAGAAGGTAAATTACTAATAGCAGCCCTTTCAATATTATCAACTACACCAGAATTTAGTGGTAAAACACACGAT
>Ga0180732_1000479_pt1 | contig 34658 bp, 35 predicted proteins | sample KR11_01MetaG_FD_148674 | JGI IMG/M metagenome (GOLD analysis project Ga0180732, IMG submission 148674) | Groundwater microbial communities from the Olkiluoto Island deep subsurface site, Finland - KR11_0.1 MetaG | ecosystem: Environmental > Aquatic > Deep subsurface > Groundwater | place...
GCTGTATGATTCCGTAATGAACATGTACTCTATCAGGAATTGGCTGAATTTGTGTCAAAGTTTACGAAACAGTTGTCGTCAGCCCCTGTAGACATAGGGATGGAAGCGGGTGCGGGAATTGCTGCCAAAACAGTAACAGATCAGACGAGACATATACTCCTCCATAAATTTTATGGGGGCAGCCGCCAAAGACATGGGCCTTTCAACACATCCATCAAAAAAGGTTCATGCGGAAGCGGATATCCTGATAGCGCAACACCACACCCTCCCAGAGAATCTGCTCCAGATAGAGTTGATTCTCAACCAGATCACCCTCACGACAAATCCTGTTATTAATAATAATCATCCGCTTGCTGGCATCTTTTGCATAGACATGCCCGGCAAGTTTCAATTGCGGCAGCATTTTCTGCACACTGGGCGGCAAGTCCTGAACAAGCGGCAAGGCTTCTGCCGACTCCGAATCGACCTGCTGCTGGACCTGGGGGGGAAGATCACCAACTTTGATCACCGTTTGTGCTCCAATTCCAGGATCCGGAATGTTGTCCGGCACCACCCTTTCACTATCCTCTGTCGCCATCACAAACGGCTTTGACGCTACTTGTTCTTGAGGCACAGGAGATTGGACAAGCACAGGAACCTCATCTTGCTCTATTACCGGCGGAGGTTGTGGAACAGCTTCTTCTTTGATCGCAGGCGGAGGTACAACTTCTGGAGCAGGCTGCTCTTTTAATTGTACTACACTCTTTTCCAGGGCAGAAATTTTTTCCTGCAAGACAACACTGCTGCTCTGCATGCGCCAGTAAACCACCAGAGCCAACAGAACAAAGACCACACCAAGCAGAATCCATTTCCCAAGAGAGGATCTTTTCTCTCTCTTTCCATGGCCGGAGCTCAGCACATGATCGCTTTGCAGGTCTGGAATCTCTCCCTGCTTGCGTTCCCGGTCTGATTTCTTGAGTGCCTCCAAGATATAGGACATGATCACACACCCATCGGTACAATTTTATCTTTCTTTATCCAGAAAAGTATTCTTGTCGGCAGGAACCTCTTTCAACCCCTGCGTCCCCTGCCCCTGGTCTGTTCGGGAGACAAACTCCCAGTGGCCATAATAGAGGGATACAGCCAGAATGGCCAAAATAGACAGGAGCAGGCCTAAGAGCAAACCGTTAAAGGAGACCCCCCGCAACATGGAGCGGAAACCCTCTCTCTTTTCAGACCGTCCAAAAACTTCACGCGCGGCCTGATTGACAATTCTCGGGTCAACCTGCTCTTTTTCCTCCACATAGGCCCCAAGCAAGGCTCGATCGCAAAGAACATTGATCAGCCGGGGAATTCCCCGACTCAGCTCCGCCACCCGCTTCACCGCCGCTTCAGAAAACAATCTTTTCCGCCCGCCAGCAACCGCCAGACGGTGTTCCACATAGGCGGCAACATCCTGACGGGCCAGAGGAAGCAGGTGATAACGGGAAGTAATTCTCTGATTGATCTGAGAGACCTCTTCATGATCAAGAAGCTCTCTCAACTCCGGCTGCCCCAGCAGGATGATTTTCAGTAATTTCTGCCTCGCCGTTTCCAGATTGGTGAGCAGCCGAAGCTGTTCCAACGTATCGACGCTCAGATTCTGGGCCTCATCAATGAGCAACGCGGTAATTCTTCCCCGGGCATGGGCGGCCAGCAGATAGCGGTTCAGGTGATCTACATAGGTCTTGACACTGTTTTTTGGGCCGGTAACAACAATTTCAAGCTCATCACAAATCGATGCCAGCAGCTCCATACCATTTAATTTTGGATTGAGAATCAGAGCCAGATCAGTATTCTCTGGCAGCTGCTCCAGCAGACAACGACACACCGTTGTTTTTCCCGCGCCCACGTCACCAGTCAGCAGGATAAAACAGCCATCACTGCCGACACCATAGAGGAGATGGGCAAGGGCCTCCTGATGCAACGCACTCATGTAAAGATAGCGGGGATCAGGGGCAATGGAGAAAGGTTTCTCTTTAAGTCCGAAATATTGGGTATACATAATCAGGAAACAGACAGTAAAAGACAGAAGGTCATAACAAGGCTATTTGGCATCCATTCAACCAATGTTCTTTCCTTATCCACTATAGGGTATATTGGCGACAGTTTCCATTTTTTCTTGTTTCTCGTTGAAATTCTTTAAAATACTGCTACGATACCAGAAGAAAGGATGTTCCCAAAAATAACAATCAGCCGGTTATCATATAGTTCGCCATGCCCATCTACGAATACAAAGCATTTGACCAGAAAGGTAAATCTAAGAAGGGTATCATCGAGGCCGATAGCGAGGCCGGTGCCCGCAACAAACTCAGAGCTGCCGGGAAATATCCCGTGGAGCTCAAAGAGAACCTCTCCCAGTCAACCAAGGCTGGAAGAGCTGGGCTGGGATCGTCCGTGATGTTTGAACGAGTCAAATCGGTGGAGATACACATCTTCACCCGCCAACTTGCGACCCTGCTCGGCGCAGGCATCCCCCTTGTCAGCGCCCTGAGTTCCCTGCTTGCACAAACTGCAAATCCAGCACTTAAAAAAGTGCTGGCCCAGATCAAGGATGCCGTCAACGAAGGCAATACCCTGACCAATGCCCTTTCCCGCCACCCCAAGCTCTTTTCCCGGATCTATATCAATATGGTTCGGGCCGGCGAGGCATCCGGGTCGTTGGATATCGTTCTCGAAAAGCTGGCAGACTTTGGAGAAAAACAAAGGACCATGCAGGGCCGTCTGAAGGCCGCACTGGTCTACCCGGTCTTTATGGCCGTTATCGGCAGCGCCATCCTCTTTATTCTCATCACCTATATCGTTCCCAACATTACCAAAGTCTTTGCCGACATGGAACGCACCCTGCCCCTGCCCACCCGGCTTCTCATCAGCTTAAGTAATTTTTTACGAGGCTACTGGTGGCTGCTTCTGCTCCTGATGATTGGCGCCTTCTTCTCCCTGCGTCTTTTCATTCAAAGCCCCAGGGGCCGTCAGCTCTGGGATCTGCTAAAACTGAAATTGCCCATCATCGGTTCGGTCAACCAGAAGCTCATCCTCGCCCGCTTCGGTTCCACCCTGGCCAGCCTGCTCGGCAGCAGCGTGCCCCTGGTCACTTCCATGCAGATTGTCCAGTCCATTGTCAACAACTCCCTGATTGCTGAGGTGATTGAAGAGGCCATCGAGCAGATCCGTAAAGGCAAAAGCATGGCGCACGCCCTGGGTTCATCGCCCTGGTTCCCACCCATCTTTGTGCAGATGATCAGCGTCGGTGAACAGAGTGGCAATCTGGAGCCCATGCTGATCAAGGTCTCTGATGCCTATGAACGTGAGGTGGATATGGCAATCATGGCGATGACCTCACTCATTGAGCCCATCATGATTGCGGCCATGGGCGCAGCTGTAGGCTTTGTCGTCCTCTCCATCCTGCTCCCCATCTTCGAGATGAACCAGATGGTAGGATAAAAAGTATGCTGTAATAGTAAGATATTGCAATGATCCATGTCATTTGTATGACTTTCACAGAAGGCTCACACGAGTGATGTGTATAGCTTTCAACCTTCAGTCTTCAGCCTGACGCTATCTCAATCATTATGATCTATCTTGACCTGATTCTCAATCTCAGCCTGCTGGTCTCACTCAGCATTATCTCCGGCTTTATCGAAGCCCGCTGGCCCCGCTATAGCCGTCAGGGGCAACTCCTGCAGGGCCTTCTCTTCGGCAGTGCCGCAGTGATCGGCATGCTGCGGCCGCTTGTTTTCGGTCCCGGCCTGATCTTTGACGGCCGCTCAATCATGATCAGCCTATGCGCCCTCTTCTTTGGTCCTTGGGCCGCAGCTCCGGCCGGTGTCATGACCATCATCTGCCGCATTGGGCTGGGAGGTTCCGGGACAATCATGGGCGTGCTGGTAATTCTGGCATCGGCCGCTATCGGTCTGCTGGCCCATTTTCGTTTCCGACCCGAGCTCAAGCCACCGTCTATCGGACGGCTCTATCTCTTTGGTCTTGTCGTCCATCTGGTCATGATCGCCTTGATGTTCACCCTGCCCGGAGGTACCGGGCTCCAGGTTGTCAGACAACTTGGCCTGCCCATCCTGTTTCTCTACCCTCTGGCGACAATCCTGACCGGCAAAATTCTCGTCGATCAGGTAGCAACTACCCGCGCTGTGACGAATTTGCAGAAAAGCGAGACACGGTTCAGAACTCTCTTTGAACGCCATCAGGCCGTTAAATTGATCATTGATCCCGAAACCAGTGAGATCATCGACGCCAATCAAGCAGCTGCAGACTATTACGGCTGGTCCAGGAAACAGCTCAGACAGATGAAGATTTCGGATATCAACACCCTTTCACCCGAAGAAATCCAAACAAAGATAGCAGATGCTAGATCCGGGAAGAAAGTGCATTTCGAAGTCCAGCACCGACGGGCAGACGGCTCCATTCGCGATGTCGCCATATTCAGCAGTACAATAATACTTAATGGACGAGAGCTGCTCCATTCCATCGTCCACGACATCACGGAACAAAAACAGGCCGAGCAGCGGCTGCTGGAACAGGATGCCAAATACAGAGATCTTATTGAAAATGCCCCCATCGGCATTTTCTCCACCACCTCACAGGGACAACCTCTATCGCTCAACACCACCATGGCCCGGATACTGGATGTCGATTCGGTTCAGGAAGCAATGGAACAGTATACTGATCTGGAAACCCAGCTTTACGCTTCCAGTGAGCAACGGGACCAATTTATCCAGATGCTTAAAAAAGATGGGCGAGTGGAAAATTTTGAATACCGGGCTAAAACCGCCAAAGGCAGACTCATCTGGTTAAATGCGACCGCACGAATCGCCGAACAACATGAAGACGGATCCTTCATCATCGAAGGATTTACCACCGATATCAGCGAACGACGCAAGCTCGAAGACCAGTTCCGTCAAGCCCAGAAGATGGAGTCAATAGGACAGCTGGCCGGCGGGGTAGCCCATGATTATAACAATATGCTCAGCGTGATTCATGGTTATGCGGAGCTGGCCCTGAACAAGGTGGACCCTGCCACATCACTGTATAACGACCTGCAGGAGATTATCAAGGCTGCCAAACACTCCACTGAGATTACCAGGCAATTACTGACCTTTGCCCGACAGCAGACCGTGGCCCCCAAGGTAATCGACCTGAATGCGGAAGTCGCCGGGATGCTCAAGATGCTGCACCGCCTGATCGGCGAGGATATCAACCTGGTCTCGATACCCGGAGCTAAAGTATGGCCGGTAAAGATCGATCCTTCTCAGGTTGACCAGCTCCTGGCCAACCTCTGCGTGAATGCCCGCGACTCCATCACTGGTTGCGGCAGGATCACCATCGAGACAGAAAATGTCACTTTTAGCAAAGATTACTGCTCTGATCATCCAGGGTTTATTCCAGGAGAATATGTCCGACTGGTTCTCAGCGATAACGGTTCCGGCATGGATAAAAAAACCCTCGATAAAATCTTCGAACCGTTTTTTACCACAAAGGAAATTGGCCACGGGACCGGCCTGGGACTGGCAACGATCTACGGCATCATGAAACAAAACAGCGGCTTCATCTATGTATACAGTGAACCTGGCAAGGGGAGCAGTTTTCATCTTTACCTGCCCAGACATGCGGAAATAGTCGTTGAGAAAGAACAGATAAGTACAACAAAAGTTCTGTCGGGCAGCGGAGAGGTTATCTTAGTGGTAGAAGACGAGATCTCACTCCTGACCCTCAGCCAAATAATCCTTGAAGACCTGGGTTACGTTGTGCTGGCTGCCGGCACTGCGAATGAAGCCATGCATCTGGCTGAGGGACACGGGGGAAAGATTCACCTGCTCATAACTGACGTGGTGATGCCCGAAGTAAACGGCAAAGAACTGGCCGAACGTCTGCAGTCCCTCTACCCGAAACTCAAGTGCCTCTTCATGTCCGGCTACACGGCCAATGTCATCGCTCTCTACGGCATCCTCGACGAAGGCATACACTTTATCCAGAAACCGTTTTCACGGGATGATATTGCCACCAAGATCAGAGAAGTGCTCGAAGGGTAGATGATTGCTGATAGCTGTTCATCTCAGCCAGTTACCGTCAATCAATTAAGAGCTCCCCAATGCCTTGCTGAGTACCTGCGACAACTCAAGCTGGGAGACCTCCCTGCGCCAGAAAGCTCAGCCCCTTCTTCCTCAAAGGGATACCCACTCATCAGCACTATTTTAATCACAGGGTTTTCTGCAGTCAGGGCCTTGATCCAAACGTCCATACAAAGGACCATTCTCCCATCACAAATGCTGCGATATTATCATGGAAGGTGCTGGCCACCATTTTGATCCGGTCGTGATTGAAGCATTCACTGCCCTTGAATTAGAATTTTCCAATATCCCGGCAAATGAATGGATGACACCTGCCGAGATCGAATAATAAAAATTCTCCACAAGACGGCTATCGTCAAAGATATACCAGAACAAAAGAAGCTCTGCACGTAATGATGGATGTTTGTATATCTCATTTTTCATTTCCAAGTTAGGCGGATTCGGGTATCTTGCCCCAGAAAGATACTGAGTAAAAACAGTCTGGAGTTTTAAGCGAAACCAACCGGAAATCACGCCCAGTCCTGTCATCGCCACACCCGTGATGGTGATGACAGAACGCGTAAACCCAAACGTGACAGCTTCTCAGAAGGTAACAACCATGAAAAAAACTTTTTATACCGCAGCAATCTGTTTATTCCTTTCTTTCCCCTTAACGGCCTGGAGTGGTTGTGTGGAAGGAGATTGCGTGAATGGCCAAGGCACCTATGCCTGGGATGACGGGACGACATACACTGGTTCCATCAAAAACAAGGCCCCGGACGGTAGTGGAAAGATGCTCTATGCCGACGGGGGAGAATACACAGGTGAAATGAAAAGTGGTGGCCGCCATGGCAAGGGCAAGATGAATTTTGCCGATGGCCGCAAATATAACGGTGAATGGGCTGCTGATCTCATGAACGGCCAAGGGATGATGACCTGGATGGATGGCCGCAAATATGAGGGGCAATGGCTGGATGGCCTCCAGCACGGCAAAGGGACCCTCACCGCCGCCGCCGGAACAAGCAAGAGCGGGAGCTGGGAAGATGGCGACTTTATTGAATAACAACGTATAATTACTGAGAGGACAGGCACCGATTTTCTCAACATCCTCGCTTGCAATTATTCCTCTGGGATAGCTGTCTTGCGCTTCAAGGTTGGGGATGAAATGTGGTCGTTATCAACATCCAGAAAATTATTCTCCCCCTGTTCTCTGAGGGTTGGATTGCAGGCATGAAGAAAGTATTAGTTCTCTATTATTCGCAAAGCGGACAACTGAAAAGGGTTATGGACAAGATCGTCGCACCACTGAAACAGTGCGATGACGTGCAGTGTGATTATTGCGAAATCAAACCAGTAACTTCATACCCGTACCCATGGTCTTTTTATGCATTTTTCAACGTTTTTCCCGAGGCAGTATATCTTGACGGTTGTAAAGTAGAACCGATTGAAACGGCGGAAGAATACGACTTGATCGTCTTGGGCTACACCTCCTGGTTTCTTTCACCTTCCATTCCCGTGACCGGATTCTTGCAAAGCGACCAGGCCAAAAAGCTCTTCAAAGGCAAACCGGTGGTAACGGTGATCGCCTGTCGTGATATGTGGTTGATGGCTCAGGAGAAGATGAAAGGACTTCTGGCCGATCTTGGGGCCCGCCTGCTGGGCAATGTGGCCCTGACCGATCAGGGAAAATCACTCTATACCTTTGTCACCACACCGCGGTGGATGCTCACCGGAAAAAAAGATGCCTTCTGGTTCTTTCCAAAAGCCGGTGTTGCCGAGGAAGAAATTGCCGCATCATCTCGTTTTGGCGAACAGTTGTGTTCTGCCTTGCAGAAAGGGGAAGAACGGAATAATAGTCCCATGCTGCGCAATATGGGTGCCGTTAACGTCAACGGTAAACTGATTGCCACCGAACGTATTGCCCACCGCAGCTTTTTGATCTGGAGCAAGCTGATCAAAAAAGCCGGTGCACCGAATTCACGCGGCCGTAATATAGTCATCACAATCTATGCGATCTTTCTGCTGACATTAGTGCTAACGATTGTCCCATTGAATATAGTAATCCGTAAAGTTATGTATCCATTTCAAAAAATAGCAATCGACAGAGCCATTGCCTCTTATGAAGAGCCTTCTGGTAGATAGCAGAGAAAAAATGACTCGGCAGGTTTACATTACGCATATTGCAGCTTTTTTACCCAATGAGCCCGTTGGTAACGACGCCATGGAATCCGTTCTCGGACAGATTGGCAATCGACCATCCCGGGCACGCAAGCTGATTCTGCGCAGCAACCAGATACAATCCAGATACTATGCCATTGACCCGGAAACTGGAAAAACGACCCACAGCAATGCTGAGATGACTGCCGAAGCAGTACGTCAACTGGGGAAACAGGGATGTAATATCAACAGTATCGAACTGCTGGCTTGCGGCACGACCCTGCCTGACCAGCTGATGCCGAATCATGCCCTGATGGTACACGGCGAGCTTGGCATTCCACCCTGTGAAGCCATTGCCACAGCAGGAATCTGTCTTTCGGGGGTAATGTCCCTGAAATACGGCTATTTATCAATACTGGCCGGCCAGACAAAAAATTGTGTGGCCACCGGTTCGGAAAATGCTTCTGCAATCATGCGCGGCAGCAATTTTAGCGAAGAGACGCTGTCACAGGCTGAGCTTCTTACCAAACCAGCCGAGATCGCCTTTGAAAAAGATTTTCTGCGCTGGATGTTGAGCGACGGTGCCGGTGCAGTATGGCTGAGCGATACACCAAATAATGCAGGGAACTCTCTGCGGATCGACTGGATCTTTCAACGGTCCTACGCCGGAAAGCTCGACACCTGTATGTATGCCGGAGCGGAAAAAGATGAGGATGGCTCTTTAAAGGGATGGCGTGAATACCTGCCGCAGGAATGGCTGGAGCAATCGATATTTGCGATCAAACAGGACGTCAAGCTGCTCAACGACAAGATTATCGAATACACAGTAACCAAGCCCCTACAGGAGCTTATGACCCAGGGCAGACTTGACCCAAGAGAGATAGGCTGGTTCCTGCCGCACTACTCTTCCTGTTTTTTCCGCGACAAGGTCCACAAGGGGATGCAGGTGGCAGAATTCGATATACCCCAGGAAAAGTGGTTTACTAATCTGAGCTCAAAAGGCAACACCGGTTCGGCCTCGATTTATATCATCCTTGAAGAACTCTTCAACTCGGGTCGTCTGAAAAAAGGCGAGACAATCCTCTGTTACATTCCCGAGAGCGGACGTTTCTCCACCGCCTTTATGCATCTGACGGTGGTATAACTAAATGGATAACAGCAAGGTACCTCAACATAATATATCCACCTACGCCAACAACAAGAAAGCAATCTATGCCACCGATGAAAACGGCAAGTATGGTATTATAACCTCATCGGGCTGGGATGTTGAAGAAGCGGCCACAAAGCAGGCGCTTCAAGAACTCGAACGTCTCGCAATCAAAGCCTACGATCAAGCGCTCTCTGGCCAGGCCTCACCCTTATATTTTCATATGTACAACCGCCGGATGGACCTGCAGACCCTGGCTCAGGCGATGGGAATGTTTCAATGGCGCATCAAACGCCATTTCAGCCCCACGGCCTTTGACAAACTTTCCGCAAAGATGTTTGCCCGCTATGCGGATACCCTTGGCATCAGTGTACAGGAGCTGCGGGAGTTGCCGGATAGAAGAGCAAATGGTGCCTGACCAGAGTTTCCAACACGCCCACTCTGCGCATTGTGAAAGCGGGGTGATGTCGCTGATGATGCACCATTATGGCCTGCCGCTCTCAGAAGCGATGGTCTTCGGCCTGTCGGGTGCCCTGATGTTTGCCTATCTTCCCTTTGTGAAGCTTGGCGGCATGCCGCTGATTGCCTATCGCAGCAGACCGAGAGCTATTATTAAAGGTTTGCAGAAAAATCTTGGTATCAAGATGAAGATGCAGACCTTTTCTCATCCCGCAGAGGGTACCAAAGCCCTTGATTCTCTGCTGGAACAGGGCAAGATCGTCGGTGCGCAGACTTCCGTCTTCTGGCTGCCCTACTTTCCCGAAGAGATGCGCTTCCATTTTAATGCCCACAACCTGATCATCTACAAGAAAGAGGGCGACGAATATCTCATCAGTGACCCGGTTTTTGAAACGCCGGTGCGCTGTGAGACGCAAGCCCTGCAAAAGGCACGTTTCGTCAAAGGGGTGATGGCGCCCAAGGGCTTACTTTACTATCCGGTTCATGTTCCTGAGACGATTAATTACGCGGTCGTACTCCCCAAAGCTATCAAGAAGAATGCCAAGGCCATGCTGAAGACCCCGGTGCCGATCGCAGGTATCCGTGGCATCAGATATTTAGCAAAAGCCATCGGCAAACTGGAGCAGAAGGACCGCCGCTATGCGAAACTCTTTTTAGGGCACATTGTCCGCATGCAGGAAGAGATTGGAACCGGGGGAGCAGGTTTTCGTTTTATCTACGCGTCATTCTTGCAGGAGGCCGGCAAACTGCTCGAAAATCCTCTACTGGGCGAGAGCTCGGAGATGATGACCCTGGTCGGGGATCAGTGGCGCGAATTCGCCCTGATGCTGGCCAAGGCGATTCGCAGCAAAGAAAGCCAGACCACTGATTTTTCCACCCTGAAGGCAAAACTTGAAAGCGTCGCCGATGCCGAAGCTGCCGTCTACAGGAAGCTGTTGGAAGGCAATCTGGTCTAAAAAATGATCTCCATCAAAAACCTCGTCAAGCATTACAATAATCATATTGCCCTTGATCACATAGATCTGAACGTCGGGAAAGGCGTTATCTTAGGCCTGCTTGGACCCAATGGCGCAGGAAAGACAACGCTGGTATCGATTCTCAACGGCTTGATTGATTTCCAAGAAGGTGAGATCGAAATTTTCGGGCTACCGCTCTCTCAAGAGCTGAAAGCCATCCGCAAGCGTAGCTCTTTTACCCCCCAGTCTCTGGCCCTCTACGATAATCTTACCGTTCTTGAAAATTTACGTTTTTTTGCCGGGATTCAAAAGATCCGGGGCAAAGAGCTGCGCCACAATGTCGAATATGCGCTTTCCGTCAACCGGCTGCATTCGTTGCTTGATCACAAGGCCGGCATTCTTTCCGGAGGCCAGAAACGTCGATTGAATATTGCCATCGGGATGCTCAATAACCCTGAACTCCTCTATTTTGACGAACCGACAGCAGGGATCGACCCCGAATCACGTACGAATATTCTGGAAACGATTCGTTCATTTAAAAACGATGGCAAGACCGTCATTTATACCTCGCACTATATGCCGGAAATCGAAAAGATCTGTGATGAAGTGGCCATCCTCGACCGAGGCCGTATTATTCGTCATGGTCTCCTTGAGGCGATGCTGCATGAAGAGAAAGCCGACTCTGTGGTCATCGAACTACGCCACTCGTACGAAGCACAACTGCAGACCCTTGCCCGGAAATATGCACTGGTGAAGGTGATCGATGCGGCAACACTGATGATAGACGGGCCGGATGCCACCCAACTGGGAGCGATCCTTGCTGCTCTGGAAGCAGAACAAATAGATGTAAAGCAGATCCGCTATGGGACCACGAATCTCGAGGCCCTCTTTATCCAGTTGACCACGCAAGGAAACTGTGATGTTTAAAGCAATGCTGCTCAAAGAGTTTATTCTTCTCTTGCGTGATAAGTATGCGCTGGCCGCACTTTTCATTATGCCTTCCATTTTTATTCTGATCATGTCGATAGCCCTCAAAGATACCTTTGGCAGTGACCGTGCATTGTTAAGCTATGCCGTTATCGATCAGGACAACACCGCGGAAAGTGCTAAGCTGCGAACCTTTTTACTTTCCAACGGGAGACTGAAAGAACATAAGGCGCCCATCACCAATACAGCCCAGCGACAAGAGGCCCTGAACGGGAAGCTGCATTTCATCGTATCCATTCCACCAGGATTTGCCCAAAATCTTGACACAGAGCAGTCTGCTTCACTGCTGCAACTCGATGTTGCTTCCGATGTAAAACAGGAGATGCTGACGCTTGTGCAGGCGGAATTAGTGATAGACATCATCCGAATGCGTATGGAAAAGATCCAAGAGGAGCTCGCTCCTTTTTTGCCGGAGGTGGCACAAAAGCTCGAGGCAATGAAAAGCAATAGGGACAACCTGATACAGGTACGCTTCAATGCCATGGGAATAAATAAAAAGCCGACCTCCACCCAGCAAAGCGTGCCGTCGTGGATTGTTTTCGGGATGTTCTTCGTCATCATTCCGATGTCGACGGTCTTTATCAGTGAGCACAAGCAGAACACCTTGATGCGCATGAGTGCGATGAATATATCTGTTCCCGTCCTCTTTGCGGGCAAACTAGCACCCTATATCATTATTAACCAGATTCAGGTCTGGCTGATGATCGGGGTAGGGATCTTCCTGGTGCCACTGTTCGGCGCGGACGCTTTAACCCTCGGCGATTCGATCAGTGGCCTGTTTATGGTTTCCCTCGGGTTAAGTCTGGCCGCCATAGGAACTTCAATCCTGATCGCGGTAACAGCAGACACGGTGGAGCAGGCGACAACAATCGGCGGGATTATCAATATTTTGATGGGAGCGATTGGCGGTGTTATGGTGCCAAAATTTTATATGTCTCAGTCCATGCAGCAACTTACCAACATCTCCCCGATGTCCTGGGGGCTTGAAGGCTTCCTTGATATCTTTCTGCGCGGCCAAGGAGCTGGAGCGGTTATTACAGAATCTCTAACATTGGCAGGATTCGGTGCAGGATTACTGCTTGCTGCCGGAATGATACTCAATGCAAAAATGAAAAGGGGAATATGAAGGGTTCTTTAGACCAGGCGTTGAAACAACGACTGAAAGTAATGATCATCGAAGAATGTGATATTGCGGACATCACCCCGGAAGAGGTGGATGACGACATACAGATTTTCTCCGATGCAAGCGGACTTGGACTTGATTCACTGGATGCACTGCAGATCTCCGTGGGCCTGAAAAGCCAGTTCGGGATATACCTGCCCGACAGCAAGGCCTTCCGCCGACACCTGAAAAGCATTAATGCCCTGGCAGACTTTATCCAACCAGAATAGGACGGGAAAGTTTGCAGATTAAAAGACCCACGGAATAAACATCTTTGTCCGTTGCCTGTAATCCACATATGCCGCACCAAAGAACCTGACATTCTCACATTCCTCGACCTTGGCCACAACGATAAGAAAGACACTCACCACCACAATCAGTCCTATGTTTACCGGCGTGACATGTTTCAAAAACGCCCCCCATCCCAGAAAGAGCAGCGAACTGTACATCGGGTGACGAATATAGCGATACAGGCCTTCTTCCACCACATGGACGGTATTTTCAAAAGAGTAATTTGCCGGCATTTCCGCGCGTTGGGCATGACCGCCCCGCTGTTTAAGCATCAGGACCGACTGGATCACAAAAAGAATCGAGACGAGCAAAAGAAACCAGCTGAAAAGATGGAGCGGTGAAAACGGGTCTCTGAACCAATAGGGGTAGTTCAATAAAATCAAGGACAAGAGCCCTTCAAAAACAAAAAACCTATAAAAACCATGTGTCCCTGGATTAGCCAACGCCCGCCGGGAGATACGAACAAAAAAAACGGTACCGAGGATAAAGAGAATAATCCGTATCAAAGACAACTCCTCATAAACGGACCACCTTGCCAAACTCATCTGCCCCCAGGATCAATTTTACGGTACTGAAAGAACCCATAATGGTACCAATCACTCCTGGGGCCATTACGTTCTGGCCGGCAAGATACAATCCTTGCACAGACGTTCGGTTCAACAGAGCCGTGGACAGTGTCTGGCTGGAAGAACGCAACACACCGTAGGCACTCCCGCCCGGGCTATTGACCCAGTCACGCATGGTCAGAGGTGTGTAGGCATCAAGAACCTTCAAACCCTTAAAGGAGCCGAACAGCTCTTCCGCCTCTCGAATCAACTGCTCTGCATGCTGCTCCTTTGCTTCGAGATAGTCATTGCCCCGGCGACCGCTTTTGGTATTCTCCGCGAACGCCCACAACTCATCCTTGCCGGATGTGAGAATTGACAGGAGGCTGACACCCTCCCTTTCACTTTTCCGGATCTGGTAATACTTGAGATCCCGGACATTTCCATCGTGATCCCTGTCTATCTTAAAGATATTGTAAGGAATTTCAGGATGGCTGGCACCATCGAGGCTGGCATGAACTGAGAAGATACCGTGAGTATCTTCCAGTCCACTGATCCGTTGCCGGTAGGAGGGTTTCACGGCTCCTTCCGGAAGCATTTGTAAAACAACTTTCGGGTGCACAGCTCCGATAACTGTGGAGGCGGTCAAGCTCTCTCCGGATTTGAGTTGCAGGCCGGTCACCACCCGCGAACTGACATGGATTTTACTGATCTCGGCCCCGGTCACAATTTTGCCCCCCAGTTCCTGCAGACGCCCCACCAAAGCATCAGCCATCTCCGCCCCACTCCCCTGTAAACGATACGAAGAAGCGACATAGGAAGCTAGAGCCATATTGTGATAATAGGCCGGGCAGTCATTCAAGGGCACGCCGATCCAGCATGCGGGGATGGCCAGGACACTTCGCAAGCCAGGCGAACAGTGCAGATCGTCTAAAATCTCTCCCAGGGGCTGGGACTGATCCAGGAGTGAAAAATCGTTTGCCGTTGCATATAATAAGTCCAGTGCATGCAGCTGGTCTGCTGCTTTGCGGATCGGAGCGACTATTTTGCTGATTTTTTCTCGTTCGTCGGGAAAGGTCTGTTTGAGCTTTTCTGCAAAGGCGTCCATACTTGGCGGCAGGTCAAAACATGCCGGATACGGATGGTCGCCGGCACCATCGAAAAGATAGCGGTCGATTATGCCATTTTCACCCATGCGCGCTACTGGAATCGTGGCGCTAACCCCTAAATAATCAAAAAATTTACGCAGGATCTGCCCCTGGTCAAGGGAGCCAAGATAATGCACCCCAACGGGACACTCAATTCCGTCTCGAGTGTAGCTGCGCATCACGCCACCCGCTTGACCATTCTTCTCCAGGACGGTCACCTCAAAGCCCAGTTTAGCAAGAATAATTGCAGTACTGAGGCCACCGACACCGGAGCCTATTATCAGAACATCTCTGGGAAAAGATGAGTGAGAGGCCATAAACTATTTACACCCGGCTTTCTTTGCTGTCGCATTTCGCCAGCAGGTGGGATCTGACGCCAGGTAATCACCGGTGAGCTGGTATGCGGCACCGCGACAGCCATAACATTCATCCGCCTTATCGCAGTCACGGCATTCGCCCTTGATCATCTCCCGATAATTCTTCAGGTTATTGACCACTTCACTGTTTTTCAGGATATGGGCCAGTCGGTTCTTGCGCACATTATCCAGCGGGATGGTGACACCGACACAAGGCATGACATCTCCGTTCGCTGTCACCAGGCAGGAGACCTGATGGCGCATGCACTTATTGCCTACCAGCGGCGGCTGCGGCTCCCAATGACGTCCATATTTTTGCTGATCAATTTCAGAGAGCTGGGTAAATAATGTCTTCAATTGTCCTGAATCAACTGACAGCCAGCTGTTTTCCAAGGCATTTTCCTGGGGAGTAATCACCTCAAAATAGGGTTCGATCCCTTCATCACGCAGCCACGTCCACATATCCGGCAGCTCATTGATATTCTGCTGACAGATAATGGTGCTGAGGGCAAGAAACAAATCCTGCGACGGATATCCCGCCTCCTTGAGATTGGCAAATGCCGTCTGGATGATGTCGAATGCACCCACCCGCCCGGCTAATTGATCCTGAACAACCCTGTCTCTCGAGTTCAGTTTCAAGACCACCCGCACCTGAGCCTCTGCCAGAATGGCGGCGAGTTCCGCATCCACCCCGGTCCCATTGGTGAACATTTCAACTTCCAGATTGTGCTCTTTCAGGAATCGTATCATTTCAACAAGGTGCGGATAAATACTCGGTTCCCCGCCTAAAATAATAATTTTACGCGCCCCCAGTTCCTTGGCCTGGAGAATTACATCCTTAATCTCATCCCTTGTAAATTCGCCTGTAGTCTCACGCTTCTCGGGGACATAGCAGTAGGAGCAACGAAAATTGCAGACACGACTGAATTCGATTTCCATTGACAACAACCTGTCTGCGGCTACCGCCTCTTTTATTTCCTGCTCAGTAAATTCAAGATTATAGAGCTGCATAACTCTTTACCACCATCATTTTCAAATTAAGATTGATACTCTCACAAAAAGTCATTTTGGGGGATGGATAAGCAAAAATCGTCAAATGCAAGGCGCGCACATTTCGAGGAATGAGGCGTACTTAAGTACGCCGCAGTGACGAGACAAGGTGCAGCAACGCAGCAGTTAGCGACTTTTTGCGACGCCATCAATATTCTTCAAGGTCATTAAAGGTATTCATCCGCTCCCAGTGTTGAATCTCTTGCTGATAGCGGCCCTGCCATCCATATTTCTTCATCACTCGCCGATAATGCAACTTCAAAAATGGTCTCAAGGCAAACCGCCAGATTCCGGTCCAAAGCCTTCCCTGCTGGCGGGCAGACCGGGGCGGATCCCACCAGCTGAGCACCACCTGACGCTGATACCAGTACTGATACTGCAGTTCTGCAGTATCAAGATATCTGGTGCGCACATTAGCCCACAGTCCATTATATTTTTTATAATTGGTCGTATTGGTGATCAGATCCTGCGAGAGCAGATGCTCACGCATACCGGTTTTCGGATAAGGAGTGATGATCTGGCAATAGGCGGCATCCGCTCCAATATCTTTAAAAAATTCATAGTTTTCCTTGATAGACTGGACATCATCATCCGGAAAACCGAAAATGAGGCCGCCGATGACCATCATTCCATATTTATGACAATTTTCAACGGCCTTTTTCGAGGCCGCCACAATATCTCCCTTGCCGGCAGCCTCAAGATTCTTTTTCGAACCATTTTCGATACCAAGGAAGACAGAACAGAAACCGGCCGCAGCCATCTTTGCCACCATATCTTCACGTGTTGCCATGGTAATACAATCCGCCTGCACAATCAGCTTCAGATTTTTATATTTCCTGGCAATAATGGCATCACAGAGTTCCATCACCCGGGAAGGGTTCAACACCATGTTGTCATCAGTAATAAAAATCGATCTGACTTTTCGTTTATAATAGATATCGTCAATATCTTCCAGCACACGACTGATGGGATAGGTACGGAAGGTGCGACCGTACATATGTTTCATGCTGCAGAAATTGCATGAACGGGTACAGCCCCGGGAAGTCTCCAGCATCTCCACATTGGCGTTCATCACATGATAGCCCCAGGTCAACCTGCGTTTATCACGAATGGGCAGTTTCAATGTTGCAAGATCAAGATTTTCTGCCCGGGGATTATGAATAAAGGCATCATCTTTCTTATAGGAGAGTGAAGGTATCTCGGCCAGGCTATCACGACCATCCAGAGCATTAACCAGTCGGCGACAAACCTCCTCGCCTTCCCCCCTGACCATAAAATCAATCCATTTTGCTTCCGGAGATGCAGCGATCTCCTCAGCCATCAAGGTTGCGTGGTAGCCGCCAATGACAATTTTCACCTCTGGCTGCAACTCTTTAATCAGGTGCGCTATCTTGATGCAGGTATCATATTGCCATGCCATGGCTGAGAGTCCCACCAGGTCCGGCTTGATTTTTTGTATGACCTTGGTCAGATACTTTTTCACCGAGCGACGCTTCCGGACCAGATCGACAAGATAGACATCATGATCCTTGTCGATATTTCCGCCGATACAGGCAATACCGTGATTGGGCATATGGATTGCCGCTTCATGGATAATCACCGGCACCACATCCGGCATGGATATCAGCAGAACCTTCATGGCAATCTCTCGGTTTGTTTGCTGCCCCTGCCTTCCTGGTCACAGGACTTACTCCGTAGCCGGAAGTTTTCCCTCACCTTTTTTTCCAGATCAACGACCGATACCGGGCAATGTTCTCCCTCGGGTTCTATACGATCAAGGATCGTCATACTGATACTCTTTCTCTGCCTGGTGTTAAAGAGAAACTTCCCCGGTGTAAACAAGCTGTCTGTGTTACAGAGACTCAGCACATAGATGGGACACCTCTGCATACGGGCTATCTTGAAAACCCCTTTATGCAATGGGCCGATCTTTCCGTCACGATTTCTGGTTCCTTCCGGAAAGACAAAGAGATTACCGCCGAGACTCAAAAACTCTCCCATTTTCTCCACCTGTTCAATCATTCTCATCCCGTGTTCTCCTTCGGTGGTGGCAGGCAGATAGCCCGAAGTCTTTATCAACCAGCCAAAGACAGGGGCCTGAAAGAACCTTGTCTTCACAATGGTTTTCTGGTGACTGAACAGAGAGATGAGAATAAGCGGATCCAGATAGGAGAGGTGGTTACAGACGACAATTGACGATTCGATTTTCCTGATCTTCTGGTCAATATTCCACTTCTGGCGGGGAGAAAGAATACGGAGCAGACCCAAAAAGCCCTTAAAAAAAAGATGATTGAGGTGCTGGAAGGCATGTTCCCGCTGAGAAGAGAAGAGATACGCCGCCCCATAAAAAAATGAAAAGAAAAACAGAAATCCCAGGATAAAATAGGACCAGCAGGCCATGGTCACAACAAAATCGACAACACGCCCTCCCCAACAACTCTGCGGAAGACTACACACCTGCATTTCTGCCATTGGCAATGAGCAGACAGGTATTGACTCCACCAAAGGCAAAATTCTGGATGGCGGCTATTCGGGTCTGTGCCTTGGTGATCGTCCGCACATGATTGAGCATACTGCAGCGCTCATCAACAGATTCCAGATTCAAGGTCGGGGCGATAAAACCCTGCTCCATCATGTACAGGGTCAAGATCATCTCAATGGCCCCGCAAGACCCCATGGTATGCCCCATATAGCTCTTGAGTCCGGTCACCAGAGGCTTGCCGCCGTACACTGCATCAATGGCCTGAGCCTCAATAACATCCCCCATCTTCGTGGCCGTGGCATGGGCGCTGACAAAATCCACATCCTCCGGCCTGATATCAGCATCCTTCAGGGCCAGACGCAGGGTTGTCGTTATCCCCTCAAGATTGGGCAGGATCAGATCACCGCCATTATTATTGCAGCCAAATCCGATCACCTCACCAAGGATAGTGGCACCACGCCGCTTTGCCGATTCATACTCCTCCAGAAGCACAGCACCGGCCCCCTCGCCCACCACCAGGCCGTCACGCTTAATATCAAAAGGGCGAGGCGTGCATTCAGGTCTGTCATTATAAGCCACTGAACAGGCCAGCAGGTTGTCGAAAACAGCAACCGTTGTGGTGTCATACTCATCGGCACCGCCGCAGATCATGGCATCCTGCATCCCGTACTTGACCATCTCATAGCCAAAACCGATAGACTGACTCGACGTCGTACATGCCGTGGACGAGGCAATGACCCGGCCGGTGATCCCGAACATGCGGGTAATATTCACCGCCGTCGTATGCACCATGGATTTGAGATAATCCACAGCCCCGATGGAAGAAAACTCAGAGGGCAGCTTACTGAAAAAAGTCTTGTAGATATTACGCTGCACAGTTGGGCTGCCATGGGTAGAACTGAAGGAGACACCCAGACGTCCGGAGGTGATAAACTCCTGCTCCAGCCCGGAGGCGGCAAGCACATCCTTTGCCACCTGGCAGGCATAAAAGGCCACGGGCCCCATGGTCTTGGTATCTTTACGCGTAAAACCGTAGTCAATGGGATAATCAACCGTGCCAAAGACACGGGAATGAATATGCTGGGTGAGCAGGCCGTCGTCACGCAGGGGTTTGACCCCTGATCTGCCCTGAAGCAGACTGTCTATAATGTCGCTGGGCTTGTAGCCGATGGGGGTAATGGCGGAACATGCAGTAATGACGACTCGTCTTTTCATGGCGGCCTGAAGATCAGCTGGGATGAGCGGCTTGTATGGCTTCGATATAATCGAGAATATCGTTGATAGTCCTGATGGACATGGCCTTTTCTTTTTCTGCCCTGGCCAGCTGAAAACCGAGCATGGTTTCTATTTTTGCCAGTAACTCTATGGCGTCAATACTGTCAAATCCATGATCATCGCGGAGATTATCCGTGAGTCCCGGATGGGCAAACTCAAAATCATCTTCCAGAATTGTTATAATTTTTTCTTGCAGTTCATCTCTGTTCATAGTGCCGGGCCGGAGGGAAAAGATTCAGACAATGTGATGCTCACCGTTATTGCGTATCGACAGTACACAGTTTCTGCTCAAAATGAAAATGAATTATTATTGCCGAAAGCAACCTGACCGTAACCATATACGCTGCTGGAATGCTCTACTGGACAAAACGATCAAAATGATACCATTCAAAGGGATGTTCACGGAGTTTCTCTTCCAGAAGATCTGCGTATTGCTGGGCAGCTGCCTGAATGACCGCATCTCTCTCGCTTTTGTCGCCGCGCTTGATATATATGGGATCGGAGAGGATAAACTCGTAACTGTTTTTTCCGCTTCGAAAGGGGAAAAAAACAAATATCGGCGCCCCCGAAACCAGGGCAAAAATATAGGGTGCCTCCGGGACAAAGGCTTCACCGCCTAAAAAATTAACCCTCCTCTTGCGTTGATCAGAACGCCAGACGATATCACCCGTCATGGAGACAAGCCCCCCGTCCTGCAGAAAACGGATGCCCTCGAGCGCATCAAAGGGCGATCCCCCATCTTTTTCAACGCCTATGATCGTTACCCCGGATTGGTGCAGGTGTTCTTTCTGCAAACGCTCAAGATCTTCTTTATCTTTTACGCCCATATAGAGAAGAAGCTTCAGGCGACTCTCCTGTTTTTTGAGCAGATGGGCGGCCATCTCCCAGTTTCCCAGATGAGACATGAGCAGAATCGCCCCCTTCAGGTTTACAACCGATTCCAGCTTCTCCCAGTCGTGCGAGGTAAACGCTGTTTCCCGCTGATGAATGGAGAGAAAACGGTCAAGATGAATCGTGGTAAAGCTCTGATACTGGCGGAAGGTACACCAGAGATGATACAAGGCTCCTTTTTGCGGATAGAGCAAGGCGTAAAAGCGGCGACTTTCCGGGACATTTTTTGAAAAAACAAAAAAACCCGCAGCAATGACTCGCGAGACAACAATAAAAAACCAGGAGCCGCATATTTTGGTTACCGTCTCCAGGGCCTGATACCAACCGCCCTTCACTGCCTGCCCCTTAAGAAAATCCGTCTCCATATCAGTCTGCTGAACGTGGCGGAATTCCTGAAAAAATCTTTCCAGGGATGGAAATGGGATATTCGTTCAGCGCCCTTCTGGTAGACCACTTGTACCGGTGCCTCAAGGACAGGAATTCCCCACCCGCGGGCCTTGACCAGAATTTCCACCTCAAACTGGAAACGTCTGGACTGCACATCAAGGTCAAGGACCTCGGGCAGAGGATAAAGCCTGAAGCCCGATTGGGAGTCATGCACCAGCGGCCCGCCCGACATCCAGACCCAGAAATTGGAAAATTTCCGCCCGAACCTGCTGGTCCAGGGCACATGCTCCCCGCTCATCCCCTGACGATTACCGATAATAATCGGTCGCTGTCCATCCGGCACAGCACGGAGAAGATTTGCGGCATCCTCTGGTTTGTGCTGGCCATCTGCATCGAGTGTGATGGCTAGGTCGCAACCCAATTCCACCGCAGCGGCAAATCCGGTGAGCAAGGCCGCTCCCTTACCCTGGTTTTCCGGGTGGCGGAGAACGGTAATATCGGGAATGCGGTTGAGGATGTCGGGGGTCCTGTCGGTTGAGCCATCATCAACGACAATGACGGGCAGCCCCAGTTTCAGGGTCTCCCGAATCACCTCGGCAATCCGTTGCTCATGATTATATACCGGGATAATGATTGCCACTTTCATCTTGTCTGCCCTCCCGCCCAGGCCAAGGCCCAGGTTCCCGGCCCCATGTGTACACCGGAGGTCAGGGAGAGGGGCACCAGCAGAATCTCGGCCCTCGGCGCCAGCTGACGCACCTCCGGCTCCACCGTTTCCCTTACCCATTTTTCATTGTCGGAGTATTGGAGCATGATCACCGGGGCCACGCCGGGCGCTCCTTGCCGCAGCTTTTCCAAAGCAAGCGCGAGCTGTCCTTTACGGCTATGGACAACCCCTGCCTTGCGGACCTCGTTGCCCACCGGACTGATCACCGGTTTCATGTGCAGCAGGTCAGCGAAAAATCCCCTTGCCCAGGTAACCCTGCCGCCGGCCACCAGGTATTGCAGCTGATCGATAAAGACATATTCCTCGCAGTCGGTCATGGTTTTATAAACAAAGGCGATGACATCTTCCACGCAGGTGGCGTGTTCGGCGTAGCGGGCGGCAAGCAGGGCAATGAGTCCCAGACGGCCGGAGGCGGATCCGGTATCGACGATCTCCAGCAGGTTGGTCGGATCGTTGCCTTCTTTCCACCGCCTGGCGATGTCAACATTGCCGGTGAAGGCCGAACCGACGCAGAGGTAGAGGGTCTGACCGAATTGCTGGCACACGCTCTGATAGTGCTGATGACGCTCGAAAGTAGAGGCCTGGGCGGTGGTGACCTTTACCCCTTGCCGCATCAGGGCGTAGATCTCAGCGGGATCGTGCAGGCTTTCCGGCCTGCTCTGCTTCTGGGCGAGGATGTAGCTGTCAAGCAGGGTGATGCCATGGCGTCGCGCCATCTCCCGGCTCAGGGAGCCTGCGCCATCGGTCATGATGTGGACAATCTGCCTCTCTTCCGGGCCGGTAAAGCGGGTGGGATCGTTTTGATCCATGGCCTCATCGGACCAGTCGACGATCTCGCCCAGCGAAGAAAGCCGGCTGCGCAACTGCTGGCGATCGGAGGTATGGATATGGACCTTGATCCCGGATTCCGCCGGCAGTACGACCACGCTATCACCCCATTCCGTCGGGATCTTATCGGCTCCGGTCTGCCTGTCTTCGGTCTGGATGAGGGCACTGACACAAAAACTGGCGTTGGGGATGGCCTGGAAATCGGCGCTGATAGCCAGCTTGCCGGCAAAGAGCTTGGGGATCGAGGGAAGGGCGGCGGGCTGCCCGGCAAGCTGGCGGAAAAAGCCTTCAAAGAAGATATACATAGCCAGGGCCCCGGCATCGACAACACCCGCCTGCCGGAGATCGGGCAGCATCTGGGTGGTGGCCAGAACCGCCTCCTGCAACTCGGTGCAGAGTAATGGATAAAGAAGGATTGGATCGGTTCGGTTTGCAAGACTGGCGGCGAGAGCGTCAAAGACATTGAGTATGGTGCCGGCCTGGGGGCGGGCCAGGGCAGCCCAGGCCTTTTCCCGGCCCCGTTGTGCATGCCCGACCAGATCAGCAAAGCCTTCTGACTGAAAAAACTCCTGAAAAAAGGCGGCGGCGATATTGCCGGAATTGCCGGTGGCGCAGCGGGTCAGCAACTCCAGGGTCTGTGATTTGTCGGTCTCACAATCCCGCAGGGGGGCAAGGCTGATGCGCAGATTGGCCCCGGTATCGCCGTCGGCCACGGGAAAGACGTTGATCCGGTCGAGGAGGTCGGACCAGGCCGACAGGTTTTCGTAACCGCTGGCAAAGGCGTGGCGCATGATGCTCATGTGGTCAGGAGGTGGGTGATGGCATCCCGGTCATACTTACCGTTTGCCTGCAGGGGAATGCGGTCGATGATCTTGAGCTGACGCGGCAGGGCGTAGAATTCGAGCGATGCAGCCAGGGTTTTCCTGAGCAGCTCCATATCCACCTCCGTCCCCTGGATCAGGGCCACAATCCGGTGTTCCCGACCCCCGGCGTCGGGCAGGGCCATGACCACACAGTCGCTGACCTTGGGCACCTTTTTGATGATGGCACGCACCTCTTCCAGATCCACCCGCTTGCCCCCCACCTTGGTCACCCCGTCCACCCGTCCCTTGAGCATAAACTGGTTTGTCCCGTATTGCTCCACCCGGTCGCCGGTGGTAAAAAAGCCATCGTCAGCCACGTGCAGTTCCGGCGAGAGAAAGGAGGAGCGCACGCAGAGGCGGTCTTCCTTGATCGTCCACGAAACCGAGGGGAAGGTGGTGAAAGATATCTCGCCCACAGACCTGTTGCGAGTAGCGATGCCGCCCGTTTCAGTGGAACCGTACACCTCGACAATGCCCACCTTATTGAGCTGAAAGAAGGCCTCGTTGTCCTCTGCATCCAGCATTCCGGCGGAAGAGAAGGCCAGCCTGAGGGTGGATCCAGCCACCTTTTTCCCCCGCAGGGCCCGGTAATGCGGGGGGATGCCGGCAAGAAGGGTGCCCTCCTGTTTCTGGATCGCATCAGCGATATCCCCGGGGTACGAGGGGCTGTCCATGATCACCGAGGCCCCCGAGACCAGAGGCAGGATCACGGAAAAGAGCAGGCCGTAGATATGGTAAGGGGGGACGGTGGCGACAATGCAGTCTTTTTCGGTCACCGCAAAGTGGCGGGCCAGGGAAAATCCCTCACCAAAAAGATTCTCCCCGGTCTTCGACCAGATTTGCGGCGTGCCGGTGGAGCCGCCAGTGAAGATCCTCAGCAGTTCCACCTGCGGCGATATCGGGGCGCTGGCGGCAAGCTCCGCCGCTGTTCCCGCTGACGGCCGGATTATGGTGGTGCCCTCCGGCAGATCTCTGTCAACATCGCAAATGGCCGCGGCAAAGCCGGTGAGCTGCTGCATCCGGGACAGGGCCTTGGTGGAAAGGGCGAAGGGCAGAAGCAGGGTCGGGCCGTTGGACTGAGATGAATAAAGGGCAGCCAGGAGGACAGCGGCCATAACCGCCTTGTTATCCACGGCCAGACAGATGGAGGCACCCTGATACTCGGGAGCAGCCAAGACGGCGCGCAACCCGGCCGCCATGGCATAGACCTCGCCGAAGGTGGCGCCGGAGCGGATGAACTCCTTGTCTGGGAATTTTGGCCCCGCTAGCAGGGCTTGGATGTCTTGGGAATTATTCAGCATGGATAGGTAGTTCTGGCATTTATTCTCTGCACTTCTGCGCGATAAAAATTCTTCAAATCAACGCTAAGGCTCACCTGTGCCGGGGTAGTTTCCGGCGTCAGAGTGTAGCCGTTTGTTGGGCTATTTATTATAGATTGGCCATTTTAAGAACAGATCAATTTCAACTTCTTTTTTGGTGGTATTGATATGTGTCACTGTGCACCTAAAGAAACGCTCATCTTTCCCGTCCGGAGATATATAGAAAAAGAATACTGAATAATCTTGTTCACTTAATTGCGATTTACACATAATAAATGTTTCTTCGTCAAAATTATTGATGTCAGTTCGTTTTACTCCTCGACCATGATGCATTGATAGATGTGGGGAGAAACTCAAAGTTGCCGTTTCAGTGTCTTTATTGTTTATGTCTGTTTCTGGTATGCATAGATACGGAGGTGGCATATTTTCGGTGGAAATTTTTTTAAGTACAACCCGAAATGGTGGGGTGTTAAAGCCTGGCACCTCAAAATAATCATTGAGAGATACCTTTACCTTACCGTTAAACTGAAATGGCAGATTCTTCTGTGGACTCAATGCCCAAACAAAGCGAATATTTAACACATAAACAAAAACAGATATCGAAACTAGGATTGATAGAGGGATTATTGCGCGAAGTAGCGTTATGGTTGGCGCTGTCCATGGTAATTGGAGTTCTTTTACCGTGGCAGGCAGGTACGCAACTATCAGTAATGATAGGGATATTGATAGGAAAATTATTATACGTGAGCCGTGATGAGGGGTGTAAGAATCTACAAGCTCCCAAAATTGTTCATTCCATTTCTTCATATTTTCCTAAGGCCCACCAGTGCGAATATGCTGAAAAGTGATCTCTTACTTTTCGCTTGGTTATGTTTCATCATCACTCCCCTATCTGCTCGCATCCCGGCCAAAAGACTGATCGGCCAGGCTTCTGTCCCGGGGCTTGAAGGTGTCGTCGGCCATCTCTTTTTTCACCACCTGCTGGAACAGTTTCGCCATCTTCATCTTCTGCGATTCATCGTGGTAGAAGGTGTTCCAGGCATAATCGAGCAGTTCCTGCAGTTTGCCCGGACTCATCTGTTTGGGCTGAAAAACCACCTTGTCCGCTGAGTAGTCGTTCCAATCCTGGGAGAGGATGCGGTTCTGCTGGTTCAGCTCCTTCCAGGCCTTGGTGTGGGGGAAGGGGGTCAGGACCGTGAATTCGGCCAGATCAAGCTCGATCTCGAGAAGGAAGTCGATCAGCCGCTTGATGAAGTCTTCATCGTGATTGTCGAGCCCGAGGAGGATCGTGCCCTCGACGCCGATACCGTGGTCGTGATAGCGCTTGATCCGCTCCTTGATATAGTCCGAGGTGTCAAAGACCGCCTGGTAGACATACCAGGCCCCGGCCTGGGCCGCGAGATCAAGGACCTCGGGCTTGTCTTCAATGGGATGGGAGCACCATTTCTTTTTCAGGGGGATCATCTCCCGGAACAGCTCCATCTCCCACTGGGTATTCTGGGCCAGGGAGTTGTCGACGATGAAGAGGCGGTTGTTGTCGATGCCGGCCATCTCGGCCACTGCCTTGTCAATGGGCCGGGGCCGGAAGACGCGCCCGCCGAGATAGGAGACGGCACAGGGGTAGCAGTTAAATCTACAGCCGCGGGAAGCATGGACCAGATCCACCATCTGCACGCCCTTGTAGTTGTAGAGCTTGCGATTGAGGAGATCCCGGCGGGCCGGGCCGACCAGGGCTATATCCGGCCGCTCGTCCATAAAATCGTAACAGGGTTTGAGTTTGCCCTGCCTGAAATCGGCCAGGACCTGTTCCATCCGACCCTCGGCCTCGCCAAGAAAGACAGAATCGGCATGTTCCATGGTTTCCTCGGCATGGAGCATGGTGGCAATGCCGCCGAAGATGACCTTGACCCCTTTCTGCCGGTAGAGATCAGCAATCTCCCAGCCGCGCTTCACCTGCACGGTCAGCATCATGGAGATCCCGACCATATCGACCGGATCGTCAAAATCAATGGTCTCCAGATTTTCATCAACAAAATCGACGTCGACGTATTCGGGCAAGGTGGCGGCAAAGACAACCGGCCCATGCGGCGGCAGATGAAACTCGGTCTGCCGGTCCAGCTTGGCCCACTTGGGATAGATGAGTTTAAATTTCATATTTTATCAGCACTGATCAGTGTCATAGTTAAGGTATAAGCGCTCAAACCGGAGGCGGTTAACTCCAGCGTTTCAGGTACTCTCTCGGCAGCCACAGAGATGGGTGATCCGGCAACGATGCTTCGGCTTCGGTTCAAATCGGGATCATAGATATTCATCCGGCTGCCGTCATCATCAACAAGAAGGTCTGTTATCTGACCGTTGTCCGCCTGATATCGGCAGACAAGCTCACCGCCGACAAGCCTTCCTGTCTTCGGCTCCTCTGCTGCCGGGGGCAGAAAGATAGCCTGCACATCACGGATCAAGCCTCTGGCAAATTCCGGCTTATCAAAAGGCGGCAGAGCCCGGCTCACTGTAAGTTTCTCCTGAGCAAGTTCTGCCTCAAAGAGGACAAGGCCCTCCACTGTCATGAGAGCGCAATGAAGTTTTTGTCCGTCAAGAACGGTAACCCCGATTACCGTGGCCCCGCCCCCATCAGCCCTCTTGAAGGCAATGGAATGAACAAACTGCCAGTTTCCAGTGACAAAATTATTTCTGCATCTCTGCAGGAGTTGCCCAGCCTGACTGTCATCGACTGCATCCAGAGCAGTCAGATCCGGCAGATGCACGGGCTGCAGAGCTGAGCAGGCCGCCAGCAACAGCAGGAACACAAAGGCTAAAACAGACTTCAGGGTTCCTCGCAAAATGGTCTTTTCGCCCAATCTCTGCATTATGCTCAAAATTTTATCCTCAGAATATTAGTATATGCCTGCGGTAAAATTTTTCGCATGCCTTGATCTTGAACGAAAATCCTTATTTTTCAAGGTACCCTTCATGGTTTCATAAATGTTGCTGGCGGAATCTTCTCATTCAAGACACCATGGGAAAAAATCAGTCTGGTCAAGGAATCCGGCCCTTCATAGAGCGTTACCGATTCCATCAGACCGGATCGGCCTGCCAGCCTTAATTCAATACGGCTGATGATCCTGGCCAGCGCCGCTTCTTTCGGGGTGAGCACGATGAGCCCCCCCTCCTGGACCTTGGCCTTAAAGGTGGGGGTGTCGCTGATATGCCCATCAAGCCATCCGGTGATCTCCTGGAGGACAATCGCCATGGAATCCATGCCCATTCCCTGTTCTTCTACAAATTGGTCATTACGCTCTATGAATTTACGGGGGCGGCCATCATCCATAAGCAGAACGGAGTGTACGGGCGAGAGATACTCCCAGCGCAAGGATGCAGGGGCCTGAAACACAAAGGTGCCTTTAGAGATAATAGGACGAACGAGGATGGGCAGATGTTTTTCCTGAGTAAATTCCGCCTGCACAGAGTCCACGCGCACAGGAGACTGACCGGCAACATCCTGCGCCTGGGCCGGAGACAAAAAGCCAAGCCCTGCTGCCAGGAAAAGTACTACTATCAAGGAGCGCATGGCTAACACATCCCGCCATTGACCGAGAGAACCTGTCCAGTCACATAAGAAGCATCGTCGGAACAGAGGAAGGCCACAACTTTTGCCACCTCATCAGGTCTGCCGATCCGGGCCATGGGGATCATATTTTTGATATGCTCCTTGGGGGCATCCTTAATCATATCGGTCTCAATAAGGCCCGGGGCCACCACGTTGACTCGGATACCCAGGCGGGCCACTTCCGAGGCAACCACCCGGCTGGCCGCGGTTAGTCCGGCCTTGGCCGCCGAATAATTTGCCTGACCGCGATTGGGCATGAGGGCCGAAGCCGACGACAGGGAGATCACCACCCCGCTGCGGCTGCGCACCATTTTTTCGATGACCGGCCGGGTCATATTATAAAAGCCGGTGAGACTGGTATCAATCACGGAGTGCCAGCTCGCGGGTTCCATCATCATGAACAGACCGTCATGGATGATTCCGGCATTATTGACCAGGACATCAATCCTGCCCAACCGCTGCGCAATGTCCTCAATCACCTCTTCCGCCTTCCGGCCATCCCGGATATCAAAAGGATAGACCTCGCCGCAACTTCCAGCCTCTTCCACCATAGCCAGGGTCTGTTCCGCCCCAGCCTGATCAGACAAGTAATTGATCACCGTATAATACCCGGCCTGCGCGAGTTCTACGGCAATGGCCCTGCCGATTCCCTTGGCTGCACCAGTAATGATAGCCACTTTTTGGTTACTTGCTTCTTTCATAATATATCGTTACGCCTGAAAAAGTTGTAATGTCACTTCCCCTATAAGTCTCTTATCCAGATGTACCACACAGGAAACTTCCCGCAGATTTTCATAGTTATGACTGTTCTCAGAACGGGTGAAAACCGTACTGCCCAGAGGAATATGCTCAATATAAAACTGTGCCCGTTTCACACCCACTAACCAGCCCATCTTAAGAGAATCAATCCCTTTGGTTTTAATGCGGTCAAGACCATTACATACCCCGGCAGTCTGAGCTGCCAGTTCCACCATGATCAACGGATGCACTCCGTTTTCATCGACCAGGGGGTAAGACGCGCTGATCACGGAAGAGGTGAGGGCATAATGAGAGTCCACTTCAATAATATCATCAATCAACATCATACTGTCACGATGCGGGATCAGATCATCAAGGGTAATACCGGAAAGGTCTGCTGTTGTCATGACTTTTGAAAAAGTTTCTCTATTTGATGAAGAAGATTCCGGGCTGCCTCCGGCCCACCCATTTCAGCAGGAATGATTACCATAATATCGACAGGCGTGCCACTATCCTGTAATTCTGGAGAGCCATTGCCTTCGACCAGAAAAATCAGTGGTAACACCTTCGCACTGTGGGTAAATCCCATATTACCCTCTTTATTTATGGTGAGTTTTCCAAAACTCTTATTACCATAATATGAAGGGCAATTTCCTGCTATTTCATGCCGCATGTCTCTCTTTTTTAGCTACCAACTATTTACACTGCCAGCAAAGCAGAGGAGCCTCTTGCAAAATGGCCTTTTCGCCCAAACTCTGCGTTATGCTCAAAAATTTATCCTCGGAATATTAAACATATACCTGCGGTAAAATTTTTCGCACGCCTCGATTTTGAACGAAAATCCTCATTTGGCAAAAGGCTCAGAGGAGAGATATTTCCAGTCGTTATTTTTTTTCTTTTCATATATACTCTTGATTACTGAAAAGAACTGTTCATCTTTCCAATTCGTTATGAGACAGAGGCAATCCATTTTCCCGACGCTCTTCGCAGCAGCCGATAAGGTAATAAATATAACATAAATACAGCTATGGATAACTTAACAGAAGAACTTAAAAAAAGACTTATTGAAATCCTCAACCTGACAGATGTTACTCCGGAAGAGTTTGACGAGAATGCTCAGCTGGTAGGCGGGGAGCTGGGTATCGACTCCATTGATGTGCTGGAAATTGTGGTCATGGTTGAAAAAGATTACGGCGTGATTATCAACAACAAAGAAATCGCCGAAAAGGTTTTTTCCACCCTTTCCTCACTCGCCGATTATATCCGTAAAAACTCACCCAAATAATCTCCTTGAGCAGCAAAAAAAGAAACGTCTATATCGTTGGTATTGGCATCATCAGCCCATTGGGCTATGGGATTGATGCCACTGAGCAGGCTCTCAGAAAGAACGAATCAGCCATTGCTCCCTTACATGTTTTTGCCATTCAGCAGCCTCCTCCCCTGCCTGTCGGGCAGGTACTGAACCTCCCGGATTTAACATTCCCGCGAACACATCGTCTGGCCATTACCGCCGCCAGACAAGCCATGGAAGGCTGCACCCACCCGCCTGACGCGGTAATCATTGGATCTACCACCGGCGGAATTCTCACCACAGAAGAGCTGCTTGCATCTCAGGATCAGGACGCTCATAACTATAGATACCACGGACTGACCACGGTTGCGGAAGAGGTTGCCAGGGAAGTACAATGCAGCGGACAGGCACTCACGGTATCTACGGCCTGTTCTTCCGGTACCGTTGCCCTCAGCATGGCCCTGAAAATGCTGCAATCCGGCAAGGCGGAATGGATTCTTGCCGGAGGCGTCGACTCCCTTTGCCACTTAACCTATTTCGGCTTTCATTCCCTGCAGCTTGTTGACCCTCAGGGCAGCAGACCCTTTGACAAAAACCGGCAAGGCATGTCGGTTGCTGAAGGTGCTGCCATGCTGTTACTCAGCACCACGAAACCCCAAAAACCACTGGGCCAGATCCTGGGCTGCGGCCTGAGCTGCGATGCCTACCACCCGGCATCGCCCCATCCAGAGGGGAAAGGCGCTTCCAGAGCCATGCAGAAGGCCTTAGACAATACAGCTCTCAAGGCAGAGGCTATCGACTATATCAACCTGCATGGCACCGGTACTATAGAGAATGATCGTGCTGAATCCAAAGCAGTACGCTCAATTTTCCCACAGCCGCCTCCACTTTCATCAATCAAGGGGGCAACAGGACACGGGCTGGCCGCATCAGGGGCGATAGAGGCAGCGATTGCCGCAATCTGCCTGCAAAAAGGGCTTGTACCGGCCAACACCGGATGTCGGCAACCTGACCCCGAATGCCGGTTGACGCCAATCCTGCAGCCTGTCGACCTGCCCATCTCAACGGTACTCTCCAACTCCTTTGGCTTTGGCGGCAATAACGCTTGTCTTGTCATTGCTCAGCCTGACCTCTTTTCTTCTCCTGAACCTGTCGTCCAAAGCACATCCCTGACTCTCCTTGGGAAGGCATGTATCACTGGAGCAGGACACACGCAACAAAGCATGGAAAGGTTCTCCCAAGGGGAGACAATGGCCGGGGCCGTTGATCTGGAGACTATTTCAGCGCAACTTCCGGTGCGGAAGGTACGAAGACTCAAGCGCTTTTCCAGAATCGCCCTGGCCCTGGCTGATGCTGCCCGCAAGGATTCCGGCCTTGACCATTCTCCGCATTGCGTCTTTATGGGAAGTGGCTGGGGATCCCTCTCCGAGACCTATGATTTTCTGGACAAACTGCAACAGAGCCAGGAACAGTTTCCCAGCCCCATTGACTTTGTCGGCTCAGTACACAACAGTGCGGCAGGACAGATAGCCATTATGCACGAGGCAACAGGGGCCAATATCACCAGCAGCGGTGGCGATTATTCTTTTGAACAGGCCCTGCTTGCTGCAGACACTTTCCTGGACAGGGATGACAGATCAAATTCCGCCTTTGTCCTGGCCGCTGATGAAGCCCACATCCAGTTTTCGTCACTTTTGGACCCCTCCATCGAGCCTGCCACCCCCCTTACCGACGGAGGAGGCTGCTTGTCTCTCTGCCGCCAGGCCATGCCGGGAAAACTCTCGCTGCAGCTTACCTTTTTTCGCAAAAAGACCACTACGGTTATGGATGAACTGATTACAGCATCGGGCGGCAAAGAGACCCTGCAAAGGAGTTGCAGAATGATCCTGGCCGGCATCCCGGCTGCTGAAGCGAAAGAAGGGCAGGCCCAGCTGGACAGCTTCCTGGAGAAATCAGGACTCACCATCCCTGTCATCCATTACCGGGAATTTACTGGAGAATTTGCCTCAGCCTCTGCGGTCGCCGCCGTGATGGCTGTGCATCTTATGGAGTCATCTGAGATTCCATCCCGGGAAAAAATTCTGGTTCTGGGATTTGGAAAAAATGTGACCTGTATGGAATTTGGGCGTCAACAAAATTGATGGTCTCGTCCTCTGGCAGTTTACATAAGTTTTAATTTACTCTGACCCTAAACATTCATACTCCGGATCTACATAGTCGAGGAGCTGGCGCAGGGCCGGGAATACCTGGGCGAACAGGGCCAGCCGTTTGCATTTATATAGAGGATTTTCTCCAGGAGAGAAAAAATAGACGGGGTTGGGGAAATGAATGTGGCCAGTTGGATTTTGTGAGGAAAGGGAGGGAAAGAAATTCTAAATATCTAAGCCATTTTTAACATCAAAAACAAATTTTTTCCAGTGAGCGACAAGCAGGTCAAGGTAACGGTCGTATTCTCGTCCGTTGAATCTTTTGTGGCAATTATTCAACTTTTTCAACCATTGTGTGTTCGCACATAATTTTTTCCAGACAATACCAATACCATAAAAATTCAGATATACTTCGACAATAAATCGACCAATCCTTCCATTTGCATCGTAAAATGGGTGCACCATAACGAACTGCTGGTAGAATTTTACAGCATTATACACGGCTTTTCCATCGTCAATAATAAGGGATGAACAAGCCATCCGTACTCCTTCATCAATGTTTTGAGGAGAGTAGCCATTGAACTTTGAGCTTGGACCAAAATGCACTATTCCGTTATTTACATCTGTGACTTGACGGTAACAGTCGTAATTCGAAATGATTCCCTTGAATAAATAGCTATGAAGAATGATAGGTAAAAGTGAAAAAACTCGTGAGAATTCTGCACGACTGACACAGGAGAGAACGTTAACCAAGCGGTCGGAATTTAATTTATCATACCTGGCATGTATGATTTTAAGAGTTTCGCTAATAGATGGTGAGTCATTGACATGGAAATCGCGCATAAGGAGCATGAAGTGCTCCTTATCATGTGAATCGAGGGAGTGATTCAATTAATAATCATACCATCAAGATCGCTCAACAATTTCTTGAATTCAAGATTGGCATCGTCACCAAGCTTATGAAACTCTTCAAATGAAGAATATGTCGCGAACGTCTTTGCTTCTTCTTCTTCCATGTCCAGGGTGAATGAATGCCATGCGTTTGACTGAAGGACGTGAAAAACGCCATCGGTATTACTTGAAAAATTTTTAGCAAATGGCTGTTTTGAATAGTAACTTAATATCAGGGCGTCAGAAATTATTTTATCTTTAGGTGTTTCTTCCCAAGGTGCCTCATTGTGAGTCATTGAGCTCAGGGTGAAAGCTGAATAATCGATATAATTATCAAGAATGAATTGCAATAATTTTCCCTGCGATTCTTCTATCGCTCCATGTGACTTTGGCGCAAGTATTCCAGACGCCCCATGATTTTTATAGTGATGATAAATGTTCTGGTTTACTGGACCATAATCCCATTTTTCGAACTCTGCATCTATAAAAGAATCCCCTGCAACAAGCGTCCACGCCTTTGCATAAAAAGCAAGTTTTTGCAGTTTCATGGGTGTAATATCCTTTCCAGGGTAACTCACCAATATAAATTCCGCCAATTCCAATGCTTTCATTTTTTCGCACAAAAAAATATAAAGTTAGTTACTAAGTCCGATAATCCATGTTCTTTTAATGAATGATAGTTCATTTTAGAACAGCGAACAAGTATTGCTAGTATACTTATCGCATATTGTCAATGTCAATGTCATTGTCATCACGGTAAATTTATGCTAACCCTACATGCATTGAAGGGCTGTGATTCTTTCCGGTAATATTCAGGCAGCCAAGAACAGAGCCCACGTTAAATGACAGCTTACGCATTGCCTGGGCAACATTCCGT
>Ga0180732_1000480_pt1 | contig 34656 bp, 34 predicted proteins | sample KR11_01MetaG_FD_148674 | JGI IMG/M metagenome (GOLD analysis project Ga0180732, IMG submission 148674) | Groundwater microbial communities from the Olkiluoto Island deep subsurface site, Finland - KR11_0.1 MetaG | ecosystem: Environmental > Aquatic > Deep subsurface > Groundwater | place...
CATTCCGGCGAAGGCCGGAAACCAGTAATTCCATTGGGTTCTGGATACCGGATCAAGTCCGGCATGACGGTTTGGGTGTTTCACAAAATTATTAAATGGCATATTAATTCCAAATGCGGTTACCCTGTTATATAGCGCAACACAACCATGGATCCTGAGAGATACAACCACAGCACTCACATTACAAAACCTGAGGGCAGCACATTTGAGACACAAAGAATGAAACTGCGAAACATATTATTTCTAGTAATTGTTACCTTTCTAACCGGGTGTTCGCTGTCCCCTTCGTATGAGCGGCCTATGCTACCCACTGCGGCAACTTATCCCGGAGTGAATGACACAACATCTCAATCCACTCTTAGCATTGAACAGCTTGGCTGGCGCGAATTTTTCACAGACACCAAACTTCAGGAACTTATCGTCCAGGCGCTTGAGAACAACCGTGATTTGCGGATTGCGATACAGCGGGTTAAAGAGGCTCGGGGCCTATACGGCATACAGCGAGCCGACCTGTTGCCAAATATCAGCGCCAGCGCCATGGGCAATCGGTCACGGGTGCCGGCAGATCTGTCGCCAACCGGGCGCACCATAATTTCAGAACAATACCAGGCCAACCTGAGTCTAAGCACCTGGGAACTGGATTTTTGGGGCCGGGTGCGCAGCCTAACTGTGGCAGGTCTGGAAACCTATCTTGCAACTGAAGAAGCTCGCCGGGCTGCCACCATCAGTTTGGTAGCACAGGTTGCCAATACGTATCTACTTGAACGGGAGCTGGACGAGCGAATAGCCATTGCACAGCAGACCCTTGCTGGCCGGGAGGATTCATATCGCATTGCGAGGCGACGATATGAGGTGGGATACACATCCAGGCTGGATGCAGCCCAGGCTGAAACACTGTTGAATCAGGCGCGGGCCGATCTGGCAACATTAATGCGCCAGCGGGATCAAAACCGCAATGCTTTGACGCTTCTGGTCGGTGTTCCCCTCACCGATTTCGAGACCCGGCCTCTGTCCATAATCGAACCTGGCTTTGTGCGGGAAATTTCTGCAGGACTACCCTCGGACTTGCTGATTAACCGTCCGGATGTACTCGCTGCCGAGCATCAGTTGAAGGCGGCCAATGCCAACATCGGCGCTGCCCGTGCAGCCTTTTTCCCACGCATCGTGCTGACCGGCGATTTAGGCACTGCCAGCGCCGAATTGAGTGGTCTGTTTGCTGCGGGCAGCGGCGCCTGGAGTTTTTCACCGAGTTTGACATTGCCGATTTTCGATGCCGGGCGCAATCTGGCCAATCTCGACGTGTCGAAGGCACGCCGCAATCTGGCCGTAGCCGACTATGAGCGAACCATTCAGGGGGCCTTTCGCGAAGTGGCCGACGCGCTGGCCGATCGTCGCTGGCTCGCCGAGCAGGTCGCTGCTCAACAGGCGACACTTGCAGCCCAAACAGAACGCGCACGTCTGGCCGGGTTGCGTTATCAGAATGGCGCAGCGCCTTACCTTGAGGTGCTCGATGCCGAACGCGACCGGTTTGCGGCCGAACAGGCACTGGTGCAAATACGACGGGCGCTGCTGTCCGGTAGCGTAAACCTCTATACGGCACTGGGCGGGCGGTGGTAAGGGGCATAATGCGCAATAACTCAAGGCGCTGCGTGCGCCAATGAAGCGATGGAGAGAGGACCATGACCAACGAACCTAAACCCGAACTCAAAGAAGAGTCTCAACCTGATGTCAAGGCCGAGCCTAAACCTGCAGCCAAAGTTGAGCCACCGTCCGATTTGACACCGCAGATCGTCAAGCGAGTCCATGAACTTTATGAGGAACTGGGGCGCGAGAACTTTCGAGCAGTTGAGGCCTTGGAGATGGTGAAGCAGGAGGCTCGGAAAGATGAAATCAAAGCCGAGCCTAAGCCTGAAGCCAAAGCTGAACCCAAATTTGAAACAAAATCTGAAACCAAACACGAAACCAGATCTGAGACCGAACCCGAAGCCAGAGCTGAGACCAAGCCTGAAAAAATAGCCGAGCCTAAGAAGACCATAATAAAACAACAGAAGAAGAAATGGGTGATCACAGTTGTGGTGCTGTTGATTTTTGTCGGCCTGGGTATAGCCGCCTGGCAAATATTTGGAAGGGAAGACGAAAACAAAGGTCTTGTCAGCGGCAATGGCCGCATTGAGGCAGTCGAGATCGACGTTGCTGCCAGGACAGCCGGGCGGGTGAAGGATATTCTTGTAAGTGAAGGGGAGTTGGTCAAAGCCGGTCAAGTATTAGCTTTGTTGGATACCGAGGTTCTTGAAGCCCAGCACAGGCAGGCCGAAGCGCAGCTGAAACAGGCACAGAGTGCGGTTGAAACGGCGCGTAGTCAATTGGTCCAGCGCGAAAGCGAAAAAGTAGCAGCGCAGGCCCTGGTCGGGCAACGCGAAGCCGAACTGGGCGTTGCCCGGAAGCGCTCGATTCGCTCATCAACCCTTGCTTCCGAAGGCGCGACTTCTCAACAGGAGGCTGATGATGACAGCGCGAGAGTCCATAGTGCCGCTGCCGCAGTCAGTGCCGCCCGTGCCCAACTCGCAGCCGCAGGCGCCGCCATCGTTACGGCGCAAGCCGAGATTGCCGGCGCGCAGTCAGGTGTCGAAGCTGTGCGGGCAACCGTCGAACGCATCCAGGCCGATATAAAAGACAGCGCCCTCAAGTCTCCCCGTGAAGGCCGTGTGCAATACCGCGTAGCTCAGCCCGGGGAAGTGGTCGGCGCAGGCGGCCGGGTGTTGAGCATGGTCGATTTGAGCGATGTATATATGACCTTTTTCCTGCCGACAGCTGTGGCGGGACAGGTCGCTCTTGGCACAGAGGTGAGGCTTGTGCTTGACGCCGCTCCCCAGTATGTTGTTCCGGCGAAGGTGTCGTTTGTTGCCGATGTGGCCCAATTCACCCCGAAAACCGTGGAAACGGCGAGTGAACGCCAGAAGCTGATGTTCCGCGTTCGGGCGCAGATCCCCCCTGCTCTGCTCAGAAAGTATATTACACAGGTCAAGACCGGACTGCCGGGCATGGCCTATATACGGCTGGATCCCACGGTACAGTGGCCTGCACATCTGCAGATCAAAGCACAATTATGAGCGGGCACAGCCTGACAGCCGACCTTGCACCACCTGTGCCGCCGCCTGTGGCCACGCTGCATGAAGTAGGTCTTCATTACGGGAAGACTATTGCGCTCGACAGCATAAGTCTCGAAGTTCCGACCGGCTGCATGGTCGGTGTCATCGGCCCGGATGGTGTTGGCAAGTCCAGCCTGTTTTCGCTGGTATCAGGCGCAAGGAAGATTCAGTCCGGCCGCATCGAAGTGTTGGGCGGCGATATGTCCCGCAAACGTCATCGCCGGGCGGTTTGCCCGCAGGTGGCATACATGCCGCAGGGACTCGGTAAAAACCTCTACGCAACGCTGTCGGTAACTGAAAATCTCGATTTCTTTGCCAGTCTCTTCGGCCACAGCCGGCAGGAGCGCGAGTTGCGTATCGGCGAGTTGCTGCGCGCCACAGGGCTGGCTCCCTTTGCCGACCGGCCTGCAGGCAAGCTCTCCGGCGGAATGAAGCAGAAGCTCGGCCTTTGCTGCGCATTAATTCATGATCCTGACCTGTTGATCCTGGATGAACCTACCACCGGCGTTGATCCGCTCTCGCGGCGACAGTTCTGGGAACTGATCGATCATATCCGTTCCGAACGAACCGGCATGAGCGTATTGATCGCCACCGCTTATATGGAGGAAGCAGCGCGCTTCGACTGGCTGGTGGCTATGAATGCAGGACGCATACTCGCCACCGGCACACCACAGGAGCTTCTGACTCTCACGGGCGCCGACACGCTGGAGGATGCGTTTATTGCCCTGCTGCCTCAGTCTCAACGTGACGGCTACCAACCAGTTATCATTTCCCCCCGCGTAACTGACAGCGCTGAAGAAACAGCGATTGAGGCCCATGATCTTACGATGCGCTTTGGCGATTTTACCGCCGTCGATCATGTGAACTTCAAAATTGAGCGCGGTGAGATTTTCGGTTTTTTGGGATCTAACGGTTGTGGTAAAACCACCACTATGAAGATGCTGACCGGTTTGTTACCGGCCACTGAAGGACAGGCTTTGCTGTTTGGACGTCAGGTGGACCCGCATGATCTCGACACCCGTCGGCGTGTAGGCTATATGTCGCAGTCGTTTTCGCTTTACAGCGAGTTAACGGTTCGGCAGAACCTGATACTGCATGCGCGATTGTTCAGGATGCCGGAAGAGCGGATTAAGCCACGTATAGAGGAGCTGGTGCCGCGTTTCGGACTTAACGATGTTATGGATAGCCTGCCTGACGCCCTGCCGCTGGGTCAGCGACAGCGATTGTCGCTTGCGGTTGCGATGATCCACGGTCCTGAGATGCTGATTCTCGACGAACCAACTTCGGGGGTGGACCCGGTGGCCCGCGATACCTTCTGGCAGATCATGATCGATCTGGCGCGCAAGGATAAAGTCACCATTTTCATCTCCACCCACTTCATGAACGAAGCTGAACGCTGCGACCGGATCTCGCTGATGCATGCGGGCCGGGTGCTGGTCAGCGACTCACCGGATGCGCTCATTGAGGCTCGCGGGGCAAATACGCTTGAGGAGGCATTCATCGGCTACCTCGAAGAAGCGGTCGACAAAGTAACAGCCAAACCTGCCGCAGTCGACGCAGAAACGGCTGCCGCCCCCCAACCTGCCATCGGACAAAATATCTCTATCTCAGGTGCACGTAATGCATGGTTCAGTCCCCGCCGCTTGCTCAGCTACACCCGGCGTGAGGCGCTGGAACTGCTCCGCGATCCGATTCGCCTGACACTTGCCATGCTGGGTAGCATGATTCTGATGTTTGTTATGGGCTACGGTATCAACATGGATGTTGAGAATCTTTCCTTTGCGGTGCTCGACTTCGATCAATCAAGCAGCAGTCGTGACTATGTTCTCAACCTTTCGGGCTCGCGCTACTTCGACGAACGTCCACCTATCAAAGATTATGCAGAACTGGACCAGCGCATGCGTGCAGGCGAAATCAGCCTGGCCATCGAGATTCCACCCGGTTTCGCCCGTGACCTGCTCCGTGGCGTACCGGTTGCCATCGGAGCCTGGATTGATGGCGCTATGCCGCAACGCGCCGAAACGGTACGTGGCTATGCGCAGGGAATACACGCACACTGGCTGGCAACCATGGCGCGGCAAACCTTTGGCGATACAGCAATAACGGGACCGTTTACTATCGAGACACGCTTTCGCTACAACCCTGACATCAAGAGTCTTGTTGCAATGGTGCCGGCAGTGATTCCGATGTTGCTGATGCTGATCCCGGCCATCTTGACCGCGCTGTCGGTCGTGCGGGAGAAAGAACTGGGTTCTATAGTTAACCTCTATGTAACCCCGGTCACCCGGCTGGAGTTTCTACTCGGCAAGCAGCTTCCCTATATCGCGCTTGCCATGCTCAACTTCCTGCTGCTCACTGCGTTGGCGGTATTCATTTTCGGTGTACCGCTGAAAGGCAGTTTTCTAACGTTTGCCGCAGCAGCATTGCTGTATGTGATCGCCGCCACCGCCATCGGTCTGGTAATTTCAACCTTTATGCGCAGTCAGATCGCCGCTCTTTTCGGTACAGCAATACTGACCATCCTGCCGGCAGTTCAGTTCTCCGGGATGATCGATCCTGTTTCCTCTCTGGAGGGGGCAGGCGCTTTTTTAGGCAAATATTACCCTACAACCCATTTCCTGACCATTGCGCGCGGAACATTCTCCAAGGCTCTCGGCATATCAGATCTCTATCCATCGTTTATTCCGCTGCTGATTGCCATACCTGTGCTCATCGGTCTGGGAACAATCTTGCTAAAAAAACAGGATAACTGACCATGCGCGCCGCCAACATTTTCCATCTCGGCATAAAAGAACTGCGCAGCCTGCTGCGTGACCCGATAATGATTGTGCTCGTCCTTTACTCTTTTTCGTTTTCGGTTTACTCTACTGCTACGGCTACGCCGGAGACGCTTCACAAAGCGCCCATCGCCATTGTCGACGAGGACCAATCGCCGCTCTCAAAACGTATCGCAGATGCCTTCTACCCGCCCCATTTCACGCTGCCGTCACTGATTGTCCAGGCCGATGCAGATGCACGGATGGACGCCGGCCTCGATACCTTTGCGCTTAATATCCCCCCCGATTTCCAGCGCGATATACTGGCCGGACGCAACCCTGTGATGCAACTTAATGTTGACGCCACCCGTATGAGCCAGGCCTTCGCCGGCAGCGGTTATATCCAGGCGATCGTCGGCAGTGAGGTGAGTACCTTCATGCAGGGCTATCGGTCAAACGAAACACCACCGGTGGATCTTGCCCTGCGGGCGCGATTCAATCCGGAGCTGAACAAAACATGGTTCGGTGCGATAATGCAGGTCATCGACAGCGTTACCATGTTGTCGATCATTCTCGCCGGTGCGGCGCTTATCCGCGAACGGGAACACGGAACGGTGGAACACCTGCTGGCGATGCCGGTTACCCCCTTCGAGATCATGATGAGCAAGGTATGGGCTATGGCGCTGGTAGTACTGACCGCTTCGGCCTGCTCGCTGGTATTCGTCGTTCAGGGGCTGCTATCGGTTCCCATTGAAGGTTCCATCATCCTGTTTCTTATCGGGACTGCGCTGCACCTGTTTGCCACAACATCTCTCGGCATCTTTCTCGGCACGGTTGCCCGTTCAATGCCTCAATTCGGATTGCTGCTGATGCTTGTGTTATTACCGCTACAGATGCTTTCGGGTGGTATGACGCCACGGGAGAGCATGCCGGAGTTGGTACAGTTCGTGATGCTGGCAGCGCCGAATACTCATTTTGTCATGCTTGCCCAGGCCATTCTATACCGCGGCGCTGGTCTTTTAGTTGTCTGGCCGCAATTCATCTACCTCGTCCTGATCGGGACCGCCCTGTTTTCCCTGTCCCTGGCTCGTTTTCGCAAAACCATCGGAACAATGACATAAAACAACTGTTACAGAACCGAATCTGAGGGCTGTGAATCATGTAAAACATCCATCAATATATTGAGGTTCCACCAAATATTGAGGGAAATAAATTATTTCATTCTTTCCGCTGTTTTCTCCTGTTTATCTATCAGCTTGTTATTAAACGATTAAGCCAAATTTATTATTCTCCCGCGGCTATTGGCAGACTATTTGCTATTACATTTTAATAATTTTTCTAATCCTTCAAATGGCAAGGGGTCAATAAGGCATAATGCGTGAATTAATTACCATAAAATCGCTGAAATCACCGGAGGATAAAATGGATATTTCATGTGAAATAAAACTTGATTGCTTTACCGGACATCTAAAAAAAAGTCCTTGCAGGGATTGCAAGTTAAAAAAGAATTTGCCGGCTTGTTCCGATGATTGCAAGATATTGAATCAATTGCAGAGTGATCTGGTTAAGAGAATATCATGCACAAATAATTATTCCGAACTTGAAGCATTTTCTCTTTCATATTCCCGATCCTGATCCATATTGTAAACAATGGTTAACCATCATCGTCTCAAGTCGATGGCTATCAAGGATTCCGGTGGTTAGGGCATAAAATTATCAATGGAAATTTAAACCAATGGCATCAAATTTCAGAATGAGTGCGCACCAAAGTAAAGTTAACCTATATCTTGACCTGATGGGTGAATTTGACGGATTTTCAGCACTGGAACTGATTAATGTTTTAAAGGAATACAGCAGTAAGATTAAAAATATCATAATTAACACAAGCGGTCTTTATCTAATACATCCTTTGGGATTGGGTGTGTTTCAAAAAGAGTGTATGGACAATAATTCTTTGAACGGACTGCAGTTTATCGGCAAACATGGAAACATAATGGAACCTCAAGAAGGTGCCCCATTCTGGTATTAGCATTTAAAAGAGGTCTCTATAATGAATAAACATAATATATCGAAGTACGATCCCGCTACATCTTTGTTAAGCGCCGTATCAGGATTTGAAACGCTTTACGGCGTTGAAGCCAAAAACGAGGTATGCCATTTCTGTGGCGGCCAACATACTATTCTGCCCATAGAAGAAACAATTGCTGTCGGATTCGGCAACGCATTACTGACCAAAAACAATGAGTGCATATATTCGGAAATGGATGCAAATAGTTGCAGCGATTATATGACTGTATCTCAGGCTGAAGATCTGGCAGTCACAGACCCAAAACATGATTGGAGGATACATCTTATTGCTCCATTTTGCGAATTGCACTACCAACGACAGGGCGAACGTCATTGGGTGTTATATGCAAAGGGCGCAGGGTTTGCATGACAAACGCTATAAAAATACTACATTAAAATTATAAAATTTTGATAAATAAATTCGAAATAAAATATAATACCACTTTCTCTCACTGAAAAGCGGAAGGGGAAGTTTGGTGTTGTTTCTTATTACTAAAGGTGCCGGGTGATGATGATAGTTAAGGAAAAGCATAATGCTGATGTTCTTGAAAAATGCCCAACGGGCATCAAGGGTCTCGATGAGATCACGAAAGGAGGGCTTCCGAAAGGCAGGCCAACCCTGATTTGTGGCGGTGCCGGTTGCGGCAAAACACTTTTTGCCATGGAGTTTCTAATGCGGGGCGCCATGTATTACGGAGAACCCGGAGTCTTTATGTCTTTCGAGGAGTCGCCGGAAGATCTCGCGAAGAACTTCATCTCACTTGGCTTTGATCTCCCTGACATGATGGCGCGCGGTCTCATCGCAACCGATCACGTTGTAATCGAACGAAATGAGATTGAGGAGACAGGTGAGTATGACCTGGAAGGATTGTTCATCCGTCTGGGAAATGCCATTGATTCTGTAGGAGCAAAGCGGGTTGTCTTAGATACCATAGAAGCGCTATTCTCCGGGCTGTCTAATATTCCCATCCTCCGGGCAGAGCTTCGCAGGCTTTTTCACTGGTTGAAAGACCGCGGTGTGACGGCCATTGTCACAGGAGAAAGAGGCGACAAGATGCTGACACGCTACGGGCTCGAAGAATACGTGGCCGATTGTGTGATCCTGCTTGACTTCCGTATCGATGAGCAACTTTCCACCCGCCGCCTGCGTATTGTCAAGTACCGCGGCTCATCTCACGGCTCCGATGAGTATCCCTTCCTGATAGATGAAACAGGACTTTCTATTTTGCCGATTACTTCCCTTGGGCTGGACTATCCCGTTTCCAGGGAGCGTATTTCCACAGGCGTTCCCAAATTGGATACAATGCTTGATGGCAAAGGATTTTACCGGGGCAGCACCATTCTCGTATCCGGTACGGCGGGCACAGGCAAAACAAGTTTGTCGGCTACCTTTGCCGACGCCGCCTGCATGAGAGGTGAGCGCTGCCTTTATTTTGCTTTCGAGGAATCGCCCAGCCAGATTATAAGGAACATGGGCTCCATCGGTATAAATCTTGCCCGATGGGTGAAGAAGGGGCTTTTAAAGTTTTATTCAGCCCGGCCTTCGCTTTACGGCCTTGAGATGCATCTTCTTACCTTCCACAAAGTGATTGAGAAGTTCGATCCCCAGGTCTTTGTTGTTGATCCTATCAGCAACCTGAGCTCCGCCGGAACAGCATCAGAGGTCAAATCCATATTAACGCGTCTGATCGACTATACGAAGATGAAAAAGATAACCACTTTCCTTACTGACCTCACTCATTTTACAGGCAGTCTTGAACACACAAGCGAAGAGATATCTTCTCTGATCGATACGTGGCTTCTTCTCAGAGATATCGAACTTAATGGGGAACGCAACCGGGGCCTCTATATTTTAAAGTCCCGCGGTATGGCACACTCCAACCAGATTCAGGAGTTCCTGCTCACAAATGAGGGCATTAGTCTTGTCGAAATCTATACGGGTTTCGGCCAGGTATTAACCGGCAGTGCACGGGCAACCCAGAAAGCTGAGGAAGAGGCCTTTGAGCTGGCACGTCGGTTTGAGGTGGATAGCAAGATCCGCGAGCAGGAGCGCAAGAGGAAGGTTTTGGAAGAAAAGATCGCAGCCATCCGTGCCGAGTTCGATGCGGAATCCAAAGAGCTGCATTTGATTGCGGAAGAAGAGAAGAAAAGACAAGCTGTTCTGGCGAAAGACCACCTGGAAATGGCGCATCTTCGCAAGAGCAAACCTTCAGATCCGCCGACAAAGCGTTCGAAAAAGAAGAAGGAAAGGAGTGTAAGATGAGTGCTGTTTCATCAGGAAAGGGGAAGAAAAAACAGTCCGGTTCGATAGAAGAAATCTGGAATCTCCGCTTATATGTTGCCGGTCAGACCCCAAAATCCATTACTGCCTTTGCTAATTTGAAGAAGATCTGTGAAGAACATCTTGCCGGAAAATACCGCATTGAAGTTATAGATCTTTTAAAGAATCCCCAGCTTGCCAAAGGAGACCAGATAATTGCCATCCCCACGCTGGTAAGAAAACTTCCTGAACCGATTAAAAAGATTATCGGAGATCTGGCTAACACGGAGCGCGTCCTGGTAGGACTCGACATCAGGGCTGTATAAAGAGGAGAAGACAGAAGCTTAGCTTCTATCTTTCCAAATGGAGATGAAAATAGTGAAAACAAGCACTGAGGAATTCGAAAAAGCGGCAGCGAAGCAGGACGGGACAAAGTATGTCTTTCGGCTGTATATTACAGGAATGACCCCAAAATCAACCCTGGCAATTAAAAATATCCTGAAACTCTGCGAAAAACACCTGGCAGGCTCCTATGAACTCGAAGTAATAGATATCTATCAGCAGCCCGAACTGGCTAAAGGAGAACAAATTATTGCCACCCCAACGCTCATCAAGAAACTCCCCCTGCCGCTCCGGAAGCTTATCGGCAACATGTCTGATACAGATAGATTTCTTGTTGGTATCGACCTGAAATAAAGGAAATAACCGGATAGGAATCTATGAACAAATCGCATAGAACACGCCAGCAGCTTTTGGATGAATTCGAAGATTTAACATCGCGGCTAATAGAAGCTGAGGAAACTCTGCGCGCTATAAGAGGCGGTGAGGTGGATGCTCTTGTTGTCTCAACGCCACAAGGAGATCAGGTCTTCACGCTGTCGGGCGCCGATCAGGCATATAGAGTTATGGTTGAAACCATGAACGAAGGGGCCATCACGCTGTCGGCTGACGGTATTATCCTTTTCTGTAACCAACGTTTTGCAGATATTGTCCAACAGCCTCTTGGAAAAGTAATTGGATCGTCAATCTACCAATACTTTTCATCAACAGACCTTCAATCGTTTGAAGTATTGTTAAAGCATGGTTTAAAGGGGAATAGTAAGATGGAATTTGACTTACAGACCGGAGGCCAAAATTCTACTCCTGTCTTACTTTCCATAAGTGCCATTCAGCACACGGATATACCCGGTGCGGCGTGTATAGTAATTACCGACCTGACGGAGCAAAAGCGCAACGAAGAATTGCTGGTAGAGGAAAAACTGACGACTCAAATCCTCAATCAATCTGCGGAAATACTTGTTATATGCGACCAACAGGGCCGTATTATCCGTGCCAGTCAGTCAACCACCAAACTCTTCGGGAAAAGCCCAATCTTCCAGGCATTTGACGAAGCATTTCACCTCCTTTATCCCGACGGTACGCCCTTTGTTCTTCTGTCTGCAATGAACGGCAAATTCATCCACGCGCTTGAAGTCACTTTTCACCATGGGGTTAACGAGTCTTATCCCTTTCTATTGAGCGCAAACCCACTTATCTCTAATAAAAATATTATCGGCATTGTTGTCGTAATAGTGGACATAACCGAGCGCAAGAAGTTGGAGGAGGCACAGCAAAAAGCCCATGATGAGCTCGAAAAGCGCGTGGAGGAGCGGACGGTTGAACTTCGTACGGCTCTTTCTGAAATCAAAACAATGAAAGACCAGCTCGAGGCCGAGAATATTTACTTCCGCAAAGAACACAAAATAAAATATCGATTTGAGAATATTATCGGTCAAAGTAACGGTCTTAAGTATGTTCTCTATCGGGCAGAACAAGTTGCTCCTATGGACACAACAGTTCTCATCCTCGGTGAAACCGGTACGGGAAAAGAGCTGATCGCTTTCGCCATTCATAACATGAGTTCCCGCAAGAAACGGGCAATGATCACGGTTAACTGTGCTGCCCTGCCGGAGAATTTAATTGAGAGCGAATTATTCGGAAGGGAAAAGGGAGCATATACCGGGGCCGATACCATGCAGGTAGGCCGGTTCGAGATAGCCCATGGTTCAACCCTTTGTCTGGACGAAATCGGGGAGCTACCGCTGGAGTATCAGTCTAAACTACTAAGAGTGATTCAGCATCACGAGTTTGAGCGCCTGGGATCGTCCCAAACTATCAAAGTTGATGTGCGGATCTTAGCAACGACCAATCGGGATCTTGAGGAAGAGGTCCGCAAGGGCCGTTTCCGACAGGATCTTTACTATCGGCTCAACATCTTTCCCATCACAGTCCCGCCACTAAGGCAGCGCGAAAATGATATCCCGTTGATGGTACAAAACTTCGTAGAGCGGTATGCCAAAAAATTCGGCAAACAGATTACCTCAATTAATAACGAGACGATGAAGGCATTGCAGAAATACCAGTGGCCCGGAAATGTCCGGGAGCTTGAAAGCATCATTGAACGGGCCGTGATCCTGTGCCCCGGACCGGTTTTCAAGCTGTCAGATAAACTTGATATTTCTCCTTCCTCACTTTCATCCTCCGTGAGGACCCTGGAAGAGACGGAGCGAAATCAGATTCTTAAAATTCTTTCTGAAACCCGATGGCGCATTGATGGAAAGTACGGGGCCGCACTGATTCTGGGCCTTCATCCAAGCACCTTAAGAGCGAGGATGCATAAGCTCGGGATAGTCCGGCCGGAGACAAAAAACCCGGATTAGACTGTCCGTCTCCTTTCAAAGTAGCTCTCAATATATTGAGGTTCAGCCAAATATTGAGGCCAAATGAATCATTTCATACCTTTAGGCCTGGCTCTCCTGCTAATCTAAATACTAGTTATTATACGTTATATCTATAATAATAATTCTTATCCATGTATTGGCAGGCTATTTGCTATTATATCTTTTATGATTCTTGTATTAATACGAATGAAGGTAGTTTCCGAGAAGCGCATGGAGTTGTCACAGACGCTTGTTTCCCTGATCGGTTCTATAAGAAAGGAGAAGGGATGTCAGCGCTGCGACTTCTGTCAGAGTTTCGAGGATGAAAATATACTCTTTCTTCTTGAAGAATGGAATACTCAGGAGAACCTTATGACTCACCTGCAGTCAGAGCATTACAAGGTGCTCCGGGGATCGATGTACCTTCTCGAAGAGCCCTGTGAAAGGACGTTCCACACAGTTTCCCACCCGGTGAGACTGGAGGAGATTTAAAGGTTGTTTCTCCTTTTGAGTTGAAATGGATGTCCGAATACTGCCCTCATAAAAAGAGATGAGGACTACTTTAACGGATGAACAGTTTAAGAAAATAAAAAAAATGACGATTTCCATGAAAACGGACAAAAAAACCGGCAAAAAAGATGATTAAACAATTTTATACGAACCGATTAAACAGAACCAAATAAATCATAAACAATAAGGAGGATCAACGGTGATGAAAACAATGAAATATATCGCAAAGACAGTTGCGGTTCCCCTGATTATAGGGTCGGTAGCCTTCTGTGGCTGTGGCACTACTGGAGTATCACCCACAAACGAAATAGCAAACACGGAAATGAACATTAAACAAGCAGTAGAAAATGACGCCAACAAATACGCTCCGCTGGAACTGAGATTGGCAGAGGACAATTTGAAGGCTGCCAAAGCTGCCATGGCAAACGAAGAATATGAAAAGGCTCAGGAGCTGGCGGATAAAGCTTTAGCTGACGCCACTCTTGCGAGAGCAAAATCAAATGAAGCAAAGGCGAAAAAATTCGCCGGAGAGCTCCAGGAAAGCATTAAAAGCCTTCAGTCAGAAATCAATCGTATGCAATCAAAATAGAAATCAACGGTTTTAAGGATTAAGGAGGAGACACACCATGGTGAAAACAAAGAAAAATGTAAAAATTTATCTGGGGCTTTTGATGATTGTAACGATGACAGCAAGCATGATGCTTGGTTGCGCTTCAACTCCCAAGACAAACGAGGCACTGGAACGTGCCCGCGCCGCTTACTCTGATGCAAGCTCTAATCCTGACATAGTAGCTAATGCACAAGTGCCCATGTATGACGCCAAGAAGTCACTGGAACGTGCTGAGGCAGCTAAAGAGCTGAAAGACATAGACCAGAAAGCTTATCTTGCCGAAAGGCAGGTTCAGATCGCTGTGGCTATGGCGGAGCAAAAAAAGGCTGAAGCTGAGGTTGAGAGGCTTAATCAAGAGCGGAATCGTATACTGATGGAGAGTCGCAGCCTGGAAGCGAAGCAGGCCAATATGAAAGCCGATGCCAGCGCTAAGGAAGCAAATCAAGCCAAGATGATGGCAATAGAAAAAGCGCAACAACTTGAAATAAAACAGCAGGAAGCTCTGGAACAAATGAAAAAGCTGGAGCTGGCAAAAAAAGAAGCTCAAACCCGGCTTCAGGAAATAGAGCAAGCCAGAAAGATAGCTGAAGAACAAACAAAACAGCTTGAATTGGCAAAACAGGAATCTCAAGCCATGACTCTTGAGGCAGAACAAGCCCAGAAAAAGGCAGCAGAGCTTAAAGCGGAGATTGATGCGCTTCAGGCGAAGCAGACAGACCGGGGTATTGTGCTCACATTGGGAGATGTTCTTTTTGCAACTAACAAGGCAAACCTTCAACCAGGAGCGATGCGTACTGTAGACCAATTGGTAGAGTTTCTTAAGAAACACACCGAGCGAATGGTTGCAATTGAGGGCCACACAGACAACAGAGGAAGCGACACGTACAATCTGGGTCTTTCACAGCGACGCGCTGATGCGGTTCGAGATGCCCTTGTTGCAAGGGGGATCGACCAGGCAAGAATCCAAACTGTAGGCAAGGGCGAGGTCTATCCTGTGGCAAGTAATGATACCTCTGCCGGCCGGCAGCAAAATCGCCGCGTGGAAATAATTATTTCCAATACTGCGGAAACCGTACAATAATTTCCTGACTGTGCTTTATCCTCTGAGAAATGATTAAGTGCTCCAAATGTTGCCCGGAGGATGATTAAAGTATGCTTTAAAAGGGATCGTTGACTCAGGAAAATGTATGAGTCAACGATCTGAAAAAGATTAGGCTTTCCCATCGCAATAAAAGAACTTCAGATTATCAGAATCAGGCTTATTGAGCCGATCTTCTCATTAGTTCGATATAAAAACAGGGTGTCCAATTCTACTGAACCGCTATCCTTTTAAGGATAAATGGAAATTCATTCAGGGTGAAGAGTACACGGTATTTTACACAGGTTCGGCAGCGCATCTATCAGCATCTTGTGGTTCCACCAAATGTTGAGGCTAAATTAATTATTTCAAAGCTTTTATCTTTTATATCCTTTTAGTCTAATCATCTGTTATTAAACGATGAATCCAAGCTTCTGATTGTCTTTCTGTTATTGGCAGGCTACTTGCAATTACATTAAATTGTTAATTTCACTCTCGAAACTTATCATATAACTGTTCAATTGAGTGGCTTTGTTAATTTTCAAAAGGCCTTTGATAAGGCTGGTGAAATCGTAAGGAGTGTCAAAGGAGTCACCCATCCATAATTTTTATTTAAATTATAAATTCTTTAAAACAGGAAAATCTCCCAGGCAAAATGAATCTTTGTACCTATTTACAAACTATTTGAATTTAGTCAAAATAAACAGCGTATTACAATTAAGGAATAACATGAACGCGACATGCTTATCGAGGAACATAGCGGGGAAATGCACGTCATGAATGAGCTGTTTAATGAAAAAAAGGAAAAATGCTATGAAATCAGGCGCAAAAAACAAGACAGAAGGCATAATGTGCCAGGCGAAATATAAGACCAAAGAGGCCGCCGGGATATCGGAAAGGAGCATGCCGATATGAAAGCATTACTTATTTACCCAAAATTTCCGGATACCTTTTGGTCTTACACCTTCGCTTTAAATTTTATCGGAAAGAAGTCGGCTTTCCCTCCGCTCGGGCTGCTTACCATAGCGTCCCTTTTACCGGAGCAATGGTCCAGGCGCCTTGTAGACGTAAATGTAGACAGTCTTACGGATAAAGACCTTCTATGGGCGGATATGGTTTTTATCGGAGGTATGGCGGTTCAACGTAAATCAGCTAAACAAATCATCGCCCGTTGTAATGCTTTAAATTTAACAGTCGTTGCAGGCGGGCCGCTTTTTACTTCCGAACCTGATGAGTTTACAGAGGTGGATCATCTTGTTCTTGACGAAGCTGAATTGACACTTCCGGCTTTTTTGTCGGACCTGCAAAACGGACAGCCGAAAAAAGTTTACAGGGCTTCCGTTTTCTGTGATCTTTGCGATACGCCCATTCCTTCCTGGAATTTGATAAAAACGAAACGATATGCGTCCATGAGCATTCAGTTCTCCAGGGGATGTCCCTTTAACTGTGAATTCTGCAATGTAACTACTTTGTTCGGACACCTGGCGCGATTAAAAACACCCGGTCAAATCATTTCGGAACTGGATCTTATTTATACTTCCGGCTGGCGAGGCAGTATATTTTTTGTTGATGACAATTTTATTGGAAATAAGGGCTATCTTAAAACGCATTTACTGCCCGCTCTTATCGAATGGCGCAAAGATAAAAAGGGATGTGTGTTTTTCACAGAAGCCTCTATCAATCTCGCCGATGATTCTGAGCTTCTGGACATGATGGTAACGGCCGGATTCGATTCTGTTTTTATCGGTATCGAATCACCCGATGAGGTCAGTCTTACAGAATGCCACAAAACCCAGAATAAAAACCGGGATCTTCTTGAAAGCGTCAAAATTATCCACCGTTCCGGATTACAGGTGATGGGCGGTTTTATTGTGGGCTTTGACAGCGATATGCCTTCTATTTTCCAGCGGCAGATCGATTTCATTCAAAAGAGCGGAATCGTCACCGCAATGGTTGGAATGCTGCAGGCCATACCGGGAACGCGTCTATTCGACCGGCTTCAACGGGAAAGCCGGGTGGACAATATCTTTTCAGGAGATAATGTTAACGGAACAACAAATATCATTCCCCGAATGGGCATAGACAGGCTTTCAGCCGGGTATCAATCGATTATGAAACAGATTTATTCTCCTAAAAACTACTACAGTCGGGTTAGAACTTTGCTTAAGGAACTAAAGGCGCCTGAAATTAAACAGCCGATAAATATTCAGAGATTCCTTTCTTTCTTTCGATCCGCTTTCCGGCTCGGGGTTTTAGGGAAGGAGCGTTTTCGATACTGGCAGCTTATACTCTGGACCCTGATCCGCAAGCCCAGACAGCTGCCAATGGCTGTTACACTTTCAATATATGGACATCATTACCGTAAAATATGTGAGTTATATATTCTTTAAACCGGGCGGAATTGCTTTCAAATATAAATAAAATCTCAACGGAAAGGAAACATCATGACAACAAATTTAAAAACAAAAAGCATAGAACAATTAATGGCAGAGGCCGACGAACTTATTAAAAAAATTAATTCCGATCATATCAATGACCTGAAAGAAGAGCATCGCATCCAGTTTGAAACACATGCTCAAAAATTGCAGGAACTCAAGGCTACAGTTGAAACAATAGAACCGCATTCATCAGCCGAAGGAATACACGAGGCGATCCTTGATATTATTAAGGCTATGCATAACTTTACCACTCATCAAACCTGATTTTCGACAAGCGGTAAGATTATCTAAAGTTGGTTAGCCAAAAATGTCCTTTATGGGGCCATAAGACAAATTGTTTTTTTGATTAAATTTCATGAACATTAAAGGAGAGATCATGCTTTCGAAAATTCTTATGCCGACAGATGGGTCAGAAATAGCGCAAAAGGCAGCAAAATATGGGGTTGACCTTGCAAAACAGTTAAACGCTTCCGTAATTATTATGAGTGTTATTGATCATCGCTTTTTTGTAAGCCGGGCAGTTCCTGCCGAGCTGACGGCAATGGATATGATAGAACCTATCGGGGATTATCTTCAGGAGGCTGCTGAAAAATATACCAAAGATATAGTGAAACTGTGTGAAGAAAAAAGTGTTCAATCTACGGTTGTTATAAAAACAGGGCATCCAGTTGAGGAGATTATTGAAGAGGCTGAAAAGTCAAATGCAGGCCTTATTGTTATGGGCTCCCATGGACAAAGTGCTTTATTGGCGGCGCTCCTTGGCAGTGTAACCTATGGTGTGCTCCACAAACAAACCAAAATCCCGGTTCTGCTGGTAAAGAGATAACACATTTTCATCTTGAGAGCAACCCGACAGTTTCTTGTCGCTGCATATAGAGATCACACACAGCCGATATAACTTGGCGTTATAATCTAATAGTGCCACAGCGCTTTAGCTATGGTTCCACAATCTCAGGTCTTTCATGTAAATCCAATTCGTAAGGAGAAATCATGACCAAACAAACACGTGCCGGCCACCCAATATACAGTCTTTTGCCAACGGAAATCGAAGGTTTCGATTCCCTGGCTGAGCTTGCCCTGGATATGCGCTCGTCGTGGAATCATGCCACCGATAAAATTTGGCGGCAGCTTAATACCGAACTTTGGGATCTCACGCAGAACCCCTGGGTTGTCTTGCAGACGGTTTCGCGGGATCAGCTTGAGCAAGTACTTACCGATCCTGAATTCCGCAAGAACATTGATGATCTGCTGCAAGCCAAGCATCAGGCGGAAGAAGCGCAGGCGTGGTTTCAGCAATATCATCCGCAGGCTTCTCTGACCTGCGTTGCATATTTCAGCCTGGAATTCATGTTGAGCGAAGCGCTGCCTATCTATTCAGGCGGGCTCGGCAACGTGGCCGGTGATCAGCTCAAAGCCGCCAGCGACTTGGGCGTGCCGGTGGTAGGCATAGGTCTGCTCTACCAGCAAGGCTATTTTCGACAGGTAATCGACAAGTACGGAAACCAACAGGCACTCTTCCCGTATAATGATCCGGGACAGCTGCCGATCACCCCTTTGCGCCAGGAAAACGGCGAGTGGTTGCGCCTGGAGATCTCTCTGCCCGGGTATTCGGTCTGGTTGCGAGCCTGGCAGGTTCAGGTAGGCAGAGTAAAGCTTTACCTGCTGGACAGCAATGATGCGGCGAACTTTCCCGTACATCGGGGAATTACCAGCGAGTTGTATGGAGGTGGGCCGGAGCTGCGACTCAAGCAGGAATTGCTGCTCGGAATCGGAGGATGGAGGCTGCTTGACGCACTTGGAATCCATCCGGAAGTCTGTCATCTGAATGAAGGGCATGCGGCCTTTGCAGTGTTGGAACGCGCCCGCAGTTTCATGCAAGAAACCGGGCAGCCATTCGAAGTAGCGTTGGCCGCAACCCGTGCGGGGAACTTGTTTACCACCCACACGGCGGTTACCGCAGGATTTGACCGTTTTGCTCCTTCTCTTATCGAACAATACCTTGGTGGTTATGCCAAGCAGAGGCTTAACATAACACTTCATGATTTGCTGGCCCTGGGCCGCCGGAACCCAAACGACTCGTCGGAAAGTTTTAATATGGCTTACCTGGCAATCCGGGGGAGCGGGGCGGTGAATGGCGTGAGTCGCTTACATGGTAAAGTCAGCCGGCACCTCTTTGAACCTCTTTTTCCCAACTGGCCGGCGAACGAAGTACCCGTTGGATACGTAACCAACGGAGTTCACATGCCAAGCTGGGATTCAGCGGCAGCCGACGATCTTTGGACGAAAGCCTGTGGAAAAGACCGCTGGCTGGGGACAATGGAAACTATGGAGCACGATATTCGGCATGTTTCCGACGCCGATCTTTGGCAATTTCGCATCGACGCCGGCAAGGCTCATCCGGATGACCTGGACGGGCAGGCATTGATCCATGAATGGATAAGTTTTATCCGGCAGCCGGAAATCCGATCTCATATAGTTTTTTTGAGCGACTACGACATGCTGTTAACTGAACATCTGGTACAAGGGGTCGATATCTGGATCAACACTCCACAGCGGCCCTGGGAGGCGTGCGGAACAAGCGGAATGAAGGTGCTCGTAAACGGTGGTATTAATCTCTCGGAACTGGACGGCTGGTGGGCGGAAGCATACACGCCTGAAGTGGGATGGGCATTGGGAGACGGCCAGGAGCATGGCGAGGATTCGGCATGGGACGCTGCAGAAGCCGATGCACTTTATGACCTGCTGGAGCAGGAAGTAATCCCTGAGTTTTATACCAGGGACGACAATGGCATTCCTGTCGCATGGGTTGCGCGAATGCGGGAAAGCATGGCGCAGTTGACACCGCGCTTCTCCGCCAACCGCACGGTGCGCGAATACACCGAACAACACTATCTCCCTGCGGCGTCAGCCTTCCTGGAACGTTCTGCCAATAAGGGTGCGGAGGCCATGCAGATAGTTAATTGGCGCAAGTCGCTGGAGAAACTTTGGCCAACATTGCGTTTCGGCGAAATGAAGATTCAGACCGAAGACAATCAGCATTTATATGAAGTTCAGGTCTATCTAAATGATCTGAATCAGGATGCGGTGCGTGTCGAGCTTTATGCAGACGGAATAAACGGCGATGTGCCGGTAAGGCAGGAGATGAAACCCGTTCGTCAACTGACAGGGTCGTTGGGTGGTCACATTTACGGCGCTGCTGTGTCTGCCGACCGCCCTGCGACAGACTATACGGCAAGACTGATACCGCTCTGCTCCGGTGTTGCGGTTCCGCTGGAAAGCCCGCAAATCCTGTGGCAGCGCTGATCCGATCAAAGGATGAAAAAGATATGAAAGCAACAATGCCGAAAGAATAATCAATGAAACCGACTAACCCACGAATACTGACGATCAATGGCGGTTCATCCAGCATCAAGTTTGCGCTGTTTACGGCCGGTAAATCGCTTAAAAGAATTCTGGAAGGCACAATTGAACGGATAGGACTGCCGGAGGCTATATTTCGGGTGAAAGGTTTAAACCAGGCAGACAACTTTTCGCGGTTAATAGCAGCTCCGGATCACACTGTGGCGGTGGGAGTTCTTATGGATTGGATCGAGCAGCACAGCGGGCTTGATACATTGGCTGCGGTGGGGCATCGTGTTGTTCATGGCGGGCCGAAGTATAGCAAGCCGCAGCTAATTACTACTGAAATGATTGAAGAACTTCAACGGCTTAGTCCATTCGATCCTGAGCATCTGCCGGAAGAAATCCTTTTGACCGAGGCTTTCCATCGCAGGTTTCCTGATTTGCCCCAAGTAGCGTGTTTTGACACGGCTTTTCACCATGATTTACCGCGTGTAGCCAGATTATTGCCGATCCCCCGCCGATACGAAGCTATGGGTGTGCGGCGGTATGGATTTCATGGATTATCATATGCGTTTCTTATGGAAGAACTGGCCAGCCTGGCCGGGAAAAAAGCGGCACAAGGCCGGGTCATCCTTGCCCACCTTGGCAATGGCGCCAGCCTGGCTGCAGTGCATGCAGGCAAACCCATAGACACAAGCATGAGTTCACCCCAACAGCCGGTGTGCCGATGAGCACACGCTCAGGCGACCTGGACCCCGGACTCCTCTGGTATCTGTTCCGTACCGAGGGTATGGATGATAAACAATTCAATGAGATGGTCAACTTTCAGTCCGGCCTGCTCGGTGTGTCAGAAACCAGTTCCGACATGCGTGACTTGCTTGAACTTGAAAAAAAGGATGTTCGGGCTGCTGAAGCGGTAGCATTGTTTTGCTATCAGGTTAAGAAATGTATCGGCGCATTAGCGGCTGCGTTGGGAGGACTTGATACGCTGGTGTTTGCAGGCGGCATAGGAGAAAATGCTTCCATAGTTCGCGCCCGGATTTGCGATGGTCTGGAATTTCTTGGAATAGAACTTGAAGAAAAGCAAAACATTGCTAATGCGAGTGTGATTTCCGCAATGACCAGCCGGGTTATGGTCCGCGTCATTCGCACTGATGAAGAACAGATGATCGCCAAGACAGTTTACCGCGTTCTCGGACTTGGCTAAAGAAGGAGAATCAAACCATGAAAACAAAAACGCTTTCCCCTGAACTGCTTCACAAGATGGATGCCTACTGGCGCGCCGCCAATTATCTGTCGGTCGGGCAGCTCTATCTCAATGATAATCCGTTACTTCGTGAGCCGCTGAAGCTGTCTCACGTGAAGTCGATGCTGCTTGGGCATTGGGGAACCACACCGGGGCAGAACTTTATATATGTACATTTGAACCGGGTCATTAAAAAGTTTGACCTGGATATGATCTATATTTCCGGCCCCGGCCACGGCGGCCCGGCACTGGTGGGCAATACTTATCTCGAAGGCACCTACAGTGAGGTCTATCCGAATATCGGTCAGGATGAAGCCGGTCTGAAAAAGCTGTTCACGCAATTCTCGTTTCCCGGAGGGATTCCCAGCCATGTCTCGCCGGAATGTCCGGGGTCGATTCATGAGGGCGGAGAGTTGGGGTATTCGCTCAGCCATGCCTTTGGAGCAGTCTTTGACAATCCGGGACTGCTTGTCGCCTGCATAATAGGCGACGGGGAAGCGGAAACAGGACCATTGGCTACGGCATGGCACTCCAACAAGTTTCTAAATCCGATTACCGATGGAGCCGTGCTGCCTATCCTGCATCTCAACGGCTATAAAATAGCCAATCCAACCGTACTGGCTCGCATCACTCATGAAGAACTGGATCAACTGCTCCGCGGCTATGGCTGGATACCTTACTTTGTAGAAGGCGATGAGCCGGATAAAATGCACCAGCTCATGGCGGATGTTTTAGATAAAACCATTGCCGAAATCCATCAAATCCAAAGTAATGCGCGAGATAAAAATTACGCATCTCGTCCACGCTGGCCGATGATTGTTCTCAATTCACCCAAAGGCTGGACGGGACCGAAAGTAGTCGATGGGATACAAATCGAGGGTACCTTTCGAGCACACCAGATTCCACTACTGGTTGATTCCGAGCATCCCGACCATCTGAAGCTGCTTGAAAACTGGATGAAAAGCTATAAACCTGAAGAACTCTTCGACGAGAGCGGTCGTTTTTTGCCGGAATTGGCCGAGCTGGCGCCCAAGGGCGAGCGAAGAATGGGCGCTAATCCTCACGCCAACGGCGGGCTGTTATTGCGCGACCTGCTTATGCCTGACTTTCGAAACTATGCGGTAAATGTACCGTCTCCAGGATCGGTTCAGGCAGCCGATACGCATGTGCTGGGAGAATTTCTGCGCGAGGTGGTAACTCTTAATCGGGAACAACGAAATTTCAGAATTTTCGGACCCGACGAGACGCTTTCCAATCGGTTGAATGCCGTTTTCGAGGTTACCAACCGGCAGTGGGAAGCCCGGACTGAAGAGAACGATGAATTTCTTGCATGTGACGGACGCGTAATGGAAATGCTGAGCGAGCATCAATGTGAAGGTTGGCTCGAGGGATATCTGCTTACCGGAAGACACGGGTTGTTTAACTGCTATGAGGCGTTCATCCACATCATCGATTCGATGTTTAATCAGCACGCCAAGTGGTTGAAAGTTAGCGCGGGATTGCTGTGGCGGCGTAAGATCGCTTCTCTGAACTATCTGCTCGCTTCGCACGTCTGGCAGCAAGCTCATAATGGTTTTACCCATCAAGACCCCGGTTTTATCGATCACGTTGTTAACAAGAAGGCCTCTGTAGTGCGCGTGTACCTTCCGCCGGATGCCAACTGTCTGCTGTCGGTTTGGAATCATTGTTTGAGGAGCCGGCATTACGTTAACGTCGTAATCGCAGGTAAATACATGGCGCCCCAATGGTTGGCTATGGATGCCGCGATCGAACATTGCACCAAAGGTATTGGCGTATGGCAATGGGCCGGCAATGATCAAGGGAAGGAGCCTGACGTGGTGATGGCCTGCTGTGGTGATGTGCCGACGCTCGAAACCCTGGCCGCTGTTTCCATCCTCCGCATGCATCTGCCCGATCTGAAAATCCGCGTGATCAATGTTGTCGATCTGATGAAACTAGAACCGAATACGGAACACCCGCACGGACTGAGCGATCAGGAGTTTGATGCGCTATTTACCAAAGACAAGCCGATAGTGTTCGCTTTCCATGGCTACCCCTGGTTGGTGCACCGGTTGACATATCGCCGTACCAACCACAAAAACATGCATGTTCGTGGCTATAAAGAAGAAGGCACCATCACTACATATTTCGATATGACGGTGTTAAACGATCTGGACAGATTCCACCTGGTGCAAGACGTAGTCGATCGCCTGCCACAGTTGGGTTCCAAGGGGGCTTATTTGAAACAGATGGCTCAGGATAAACTCATCGAGCACAAACAATATATCGTCCGGCACGGCAAAGACATGCCGGAGATTCTTAACTGGAAATGGGGTCTATCCAATGAATAAGCTCAAGCAAATCTGGAGCAATCTGCGCTCGGGCTTTTGGTTTATGCCTTCGGTGTTTGTCGTGGCCAGCATTGCTTTCGCGATAGCGTTGATCGAAGTGGACTCCGCAGGGAGCGACCGATGGCTGGCCCGGTGGCCGCGCCTGTTTGGAGCCGGGGTGGAAGGCGCGCGCGGGATGATGTCCACAATTGCCGGTTCCATGATGTCCGTGGTGGGCGTCACGTTCTCCATGATATTGGTGGTGCTGACGCTGGCTTCGAGCCAATACACCTCGCGCATCCTGCGGAACTTCATGCGCAACCGCATCACGCAGGTCGTGCTCGGGATCTTCGCCGGTATTTTCACGTATTGCCTGATCGTATTGCGCGCCATTCGCGGCGGCGACGAAGGCACATTTATTCCAAACCTGGCAGTGTTCTTCGGCTTCGTGCTGGCGCTCGGAGGTGTCGGAACCCTCATGTTCTTTATTCATCACATTGCTTCTTCGATCCAGGCTTCCAGCATCATCGCCTCGGCCGCTCAGGAAACCATCGCGTCCATTGACCGGCTGTTTCCCGAAAAACTTGGACAAAGGCCGGGCGAAGACGATGAGGCTCAGACACCACCCCCTCTCTCCGGGCGAAAATGGTGGGCTGTCCCGGCCCGGGAGAGCGGCTATACCCAGAGCGTGAATAACGCAGCGCTCCTGCGCCTGGCGCGTGACAAAAAAACCATCGTTCGGATAGAGCACGGCATCGGCGAGTTCGTTGTCCAGAACACCATGATAGCCTCACTCGCTCTGGAAGACCCGCCGGATCAAGAGACGATTGCCGACCTGCAGGCGACTTTCAGCATCAGCCTCCACCGCACGGTGGAACAGGACCCGGCCTTCGGCATCAGGCAGATCGTGGATGTGGCGTTGAAAGCACTCTCCCCCGGTATCAACGACACAACAACGGCCGTGATGTGCGTGGATTATCTGACAACGATTCTGGCGCGAATAGCGCCTCGGCAAATCCCCGCATCGCACCACTACGAAGATGGAGAACTTCGGGTGATCGCCAAAGACCTGAGCTTTGAAAGCTTGCTGGGCGAATCGTTCGACCAGATTCGAAGAAACGCCAAAGGCAATGTCGCCATTATGTCGCGGATGCTCGACGCCTTTCAAACCCTTGCCGGTTTGACGGCCGGCCCGCAACGCCTTCGGGTAATTCGTGAACAAGTACAATGGATCGCCGAGTTGGCCGAGCGTACTATCGAGTCCGCTCATGATCGTGCGAGGATCAAACTGCTGCTGGCGCGCGTGCACGAAACGCTCGAAGCCGAGCCTGCTTTGTGCGCGGGGAAGGATATGGCAAACTGATGGTGGATCAGCAGGAGCAAACATGAAGAACAAAACCAGTCCTTTGAACATCGGCGTGGTAGTCTCGGTGCGAGGCAGTGTCGTGGACATACGGTTCGACACATATTTACCGTCCATCTATTCGCTACTGCACGCGAATGAGGGAAAAATCGCCATCGAGGTTTTGGCTCAGCTCGACGCGCATCGCGTGCGCGGCATAGCGTTGACGCCCACACAGGGTCTTGCGCGGGGCATGGTGGTTGAGGATACCGGGGAACCTTTAAAGGTACCGGTCGGCAAGGGAATTCTCTCGCGCATGTTCGACGTGTTCGGCAAGGCGCTCGACCGCGAAGGGGAAGTTTCAAACGTGGAGTGGCGCACCATCCATCGGGCCCCGCCTCCGCTGGCACGCCGCTCTACCAAATCCGAGGTCTTCGAGACGGGCATCAAGGTCATTGATGTGTTGGTGCCACTGGAGCGCGGCGGCAAGGCAGGCCTGTTCGGCGGCGCGGGCGTGGGCAAGACGGTGTTGCTCACCGAAATGATTCACAACATGATCGGCCATCACGAGGGTGTCAGTCTGTTTTGTGGCATCGGCGAACGCTGTCGCGAAGGTGAGGAGCTTTACCGCGAAATGAAGGAAGCCGGCGTACTACCAAATATGGTGATGGTGTTCGGCCAGATGAACGAGCCACCCGGCAGCCGTTTCCGCGTGGGCAATGCCGCGCTGACGATGGCCGAATATTTCCGGGACGACGAACACCGCGATGTGCTGCTACTCATCGACAATATTTTCCGATTCATCCAGGCCGGTTCCGAGGTGTCCGGATTGATGGGGCATATGCCATCTCGCCTCGGTTATCAGCCCACAATGGGCACGGAGTTGTCGCGGTTAGAGGAGCGTATCGCCAACACAGATACTGGCGCCATCACCTCAATCCAGGCCGTATATGTGCCGGCAGACGATTTCACCGATCCGGCGGCAGTGCATACATTCTCACATCTATCCGCTTCAATCGTGCTCTCGCGCAAGCGTGCAAGTGAAGGCCTTTATCCGGCCATCGACCCGTTGCAGTCCAGTTCCAAAATGGCTACGCCGGGCATCGTCGGTGAACGGCATTATGGCCTCGCGCAGGAAATCCGTCGGACGCTTGCGCAATACGCAGAACTGAAGGACATCATCGCCATGCTCGGTCTGGAGCAACTGTCGCCCGAGGACCGTAACGTGGTTGCCCGCGCCCGCCGGTTGGAGCGTTTTCTTACCCAGCCGTTTTTCACGACCGAGCAGTTCACCGGGCTCAAAGGCAAACTCGTCAGCCTTGAAGACGCGCTGAACGGCTGTGAACGTATTATGCGTGATGAATTCAAAGACTATCCGGAGAGTGCGCTTTACATGATCGGGGTTGTTGACGAGGCGAGGTCAAAAGCTAAAATCGGCAAGCCTGTAAATAAAGCCGAACCTGAGACAAAGACCGGGATAAAACCGAAAAAGGAGGTCAACCATGCAGCAGCCGACACTCATGAATCTTAAAGTGCTCCTGCCATTTCAGGTCTTTGTCGACAAGACCGACGTGATCCGCATCGTAGCAGAAACCCGGGAGGGTTCGTTAGGGCTTTTGCCGCATCGCCTCGACTGCGTTGCCGCTCTTGCACCGGGGATTCTGATCTACGAAGATAAAGGCGAAAGCGAGGTTTACTTGGCTGTCGATGAAGGGGTGCTGATCAAAACCGGCCAGGACGTGCTCGTCTCCGTGCGCAACGCTATAGCAGGAACGGAACTAAACCAACTGCGCGAGGCTGTGGATCGGGATTTTCTGAACCTGGACCAACGGGACCAGGCAGTACGCACGGTGCTGGCGAAAATGGAAAGCGGTTTTATCCGCCGCCTCACGGAATTTCATCATGAGTGACGAACATAATAATAACCCATTGAAGCCGAAGACGCCGCTCGGTCAGGAGATCGGGGCAAAAGCCGCGCGTAAACTCCGCGCTCAACGACATGTCACGCGAACCGTCTGGTTTGGTTTAGGCATGATGGGACTGATCGGCTGGTCGGTGACGATTCCTACGCTGCTTGGCGCGGCCCTGGGTATCTGGCTGGACAATCACCATCCGGGAAGCCATTCCTGGACGCTGATGCTGCTGGTCATCGGCCTGTTCATCGGCTGTTTGAATGCCTGGCATTGGGTGGCCAGGGAAGACAAGGAAATGCGAAAAGAACAGGAGGATAACGATGAATGAAACGGTAACGCTGGTGTTGGCTATGGTGATGGGCGTTTTGCTCGGTTCGATGTTCTTCGGCGGCCTTTGGTGGACGGTTCGCAAGGGCGTTTCGTCCAAACAGCCGGCACTTTGGTTCTTCGGCAGCCTGCTGCTGCGGATGAGCATTGCCCTGGCTGGATTCTATTTTGTCTCCGGCGGTCATTTGGATCGGCTGCTGGCGTGTCTTTTTGGATTTTTCATCGCGCGTTTCATCGTGACGCGGCTTACCGGCCCTTCGGTCGAACTCCACAACTCCCCAGCGAAGGAGGCCGGTCATGCGTCTTAGTCCTGACAGTATCATTTTCTGGCAACACGGGTTTCTAAAACTCAACGCCACAATTGTGTTCACGTGGGGGCTGATGCTTGTACTGGCCGTCGGTTCAAAAATAATTACGCGCAACCTTTCCATGGATCATAAACGTTCCCGCTGGCAGAATCTTCTGGAAATCGTCGTCACCGGCATCGAGAAACAAATTGAAGAGGTAGGTCTGAGTCAGCCGCGGAAATATCTCGGCTTTCTGGGCACGCTCTTCCTGTTTGTCGCCGCAGCCAGCCTCTGCACAGTCATTCCCGGGTACGAGCCACCGACCGGCTCGCTCTCGACCACGGCTGCACTGGCGCTGTGTGTGTTTGTGGCCGTGCCGCTGTTCGGCATCGAGGAGCAAGGGGTGGGCAGCTACCTGAAGTCCTATGTGAAGCCAACATTCATCATGCTGCCGTTTAACATCATTAGCGAAATTTCGCGCACGCTGGCCCTGGCCGTTCGTTTGTTCGGCAACATGATGAGCGGGGCGATGATCATCGGTATTTTACTCACTATTACTCCGATCATCTTCCCGATCATCATGACGGCGCTCGGGCTTCTTACCGGCATGGTGCAGGCCTATATTTTCAGCATCCTGGCAGCGGTTTACATTGCGGCGGCCACGAGAGTTCGTCAGTCTAAAACCAAACACGATGAAAATTGAAGCTTGAATTAAACCCAAAAAGGAGAAACTATGGATAACATGACTATTATCGCGGTGGCATCAATTGTCATCGCCGGCATCACCACCGCTTTCGGTACCATGGCACCAGCACTAGGCGAAGGACGGTCAGTCGCGGCTGCGCTGAGTTCTCTGGCCCAGCAGCCCGACGCCTCCGCTACCATCACCCGAACGCTGTTCGTAGGCCTGGCGATGATCGAGTCAACGGCCATTTACTGTTTCGTGGTCTCGATGATTCTTATCTTCGCCAACCCGTTCTGGAACCACGTTATCGCCCAAGCCGGAGGAAAGTAGCCATGCTCATCGACTGGTTCACCGTCAGTGCACAGGCATTAAACTTTCTCATCCTGGTGTGGCTGATGAAGCGCTTTCTCTATAAGCCCATCCTTCACGCCATCGACGCGCGGGAACAGCGCATCGCTAAAGAACTTGCGGATGCTGAAGCGAAAATGGCCGTAGCACAAAAGGAGAGAGACGAGTTCAAGCACAAGAACGAGAAGTTCGACCAGCAGCGTGACGAGCTCCTGAGCAAGGCGAAGGACGAGGTAAAAGGCGAAAGGCAGCGCCTTCTCAATGAAGTGCGGCAAGCGGCGGACGACCTTCGTGCCAAACGACAGGATGCGTTAAAACGCGAACAACAGAGCTTGAACAACGAAATAACCCGCCGAACACGGGACGAAGTTTTTGCCATAACGCGAAAGACGCTGTCCGACCTTGCGGGTACGACACTGGAAGAACGTATGAGCGAGGTGTTTGATCTCCGATTACGAAATCTGGACGATAAGGCTAAGGAAAGTCTCGCTACAGTCCTAAAGACATCGTCCGATCCGGCGATCTTGCGTAGCGCCTTCGAACTGCCGTCGGAACAAAGATCTTTGATACAAAATGCGCTCAATGAAACCTTCTCGGCTGAAATCCAGGTTAGGTTCGAGACCGCGCCGGAGGTGATCAGCGGCATCGAACTCACCACGAATGGACAAAAGGTGGCGTGGAGCATCGCGGATTATCTCGCGTCAATGGAAAAGAGCATCGGTGAGCTGCTGAAGGAACAGTCCAATCCAAAAGATAAACCTGCTGTTCCCGTGGAGGCCAAATGAGCACACCGCCCGATCCATTGCAAAGTGTCTTTGACCGCACGTTCGCTGGGCTAATCCAGGGGCGCGAAACCTTCATGCCTCAACTGAGGCCGCGCGAGGTGGGCACGATCACCAGCGTCTCTACGGGCATCGCCCGGGTATCCGGGCTCCCCGGCGTCGGCTTTGAGGAGTTGGTAAAATTTCCCGGCGATGTGTTTGGAATCGCATTCAACGTGGACGAAAACGAAATCGGCGTGGTGCTGCTCGGTGAATACTGGCATCTCCATGCAGGAGATGAAGTCCGGCGCACGGGCCGGGTCATGGACGTGGCCGTGGGCGACGGATTGCTGGGACGCGTCATTGACCCGCTCGGCCGACCCCTCGACGGCAAGGGGCCAGTTGCCGCAAGCCGGCGTCTGCCTATCGAACGCCCCGCTGCGCCCATTTTGGATCGAGCTCCAGTCACCGTGCCGCTTCAGACCGGTCTAAAAGTTATTGACGCACTCATTCCCATCGGGCGCGGCCAACGTGAGCTGATTCTCGGTGACCGGCAGACGGGCAAGACCGCCATTGCCATCGATACCATCCTTAATCAACGTGGCAAGGATGTAATGTGCATCTATTGTGCTATCGGCCAGAGAGGATCCGCCATCGCAAAGGCCGTGGCGACCTTCCGGCAAAAGGATGTGATGGATTACACCGTCGTGGTTGTCACCGAAGGGAACGACCCGCCGGGCCTCGCCTACATCGCACCCTACGCCGCATCAAGCATTGCGGAGTATTTCATGGAAACCGGCCGGGATGTGCTGATCGTATATGACGATCTCACCCATCACGCCCGCGCCTATCGCGAGCTTTCTTTGTTGCTGCGCCGACCCCCAGGTCGCGAAGCCTTCCCCGGCGACATCTTTTATATCCACTCGAGACTGCTGGAGCGCGCGACGCACTTGCGCAAGGAACTAGGCGGCGGCTCGCTCACCGCGCTGCCCATCATCGAAACCGAAGCGCAAAATATTTCCGCCTATATTCCGACCAATCTCATCTCCATCACCGATGGACAGATCTACCTGTCGCCTTCACTGTTCGAACTGGGCGTATTGCCGGCGGTCGATGTAGGCAAATCCGTTTCACGCGTTGGCGGCAAGGCGCAACGGGCGGCCTACCGTGCGGTGGCTGGCGACCTCAAACTCGCCTATTCGCAATTTGAAGAACTTGAAACCTTTGCCCGATTCGGCGCCCGGCTGGATGAAGATAACCGTAAGGTCATCGAGCATGGGCGACGCATCCGGGCCTGCCTCAAGCAGCCGGAATTCACCCCGGTGTCCGTGCCCGAGCAAATCGCCGTGCTGCTGGCGTTGACCGCCGGAATCTTCGATGACGTATCGCTTGACGTGATGACAGACGCAGAGCAGGCCGTACGCAAAGCGGCGGCAGAAATCCCGGCGGTGGTGAGCGGGCGATTGGATACCGCCGACAAATTGAGCAATGAGGATCGAGAAACGATCATTGAAATCAGCCGCCAAGCGATAGCAAAGTTCTCGCGCGGTTCAGGCAACACGTCCGAGCCGGAACAGGAGACCAAAAAGCAGTTCAAGCATGAAGCGAAAGGCGAGCCCAAGCCAAAGGATGGACCCAAGGAGAAGGTATGAGCGACACCACTTCGAGCCTGCGCCGAAAGATCGAAAGCGCCGGAAATCTCCAATCCGTCGTCCGCACTATGAAGGCTCTGGCCGCCTCGAGTATTGGTCAATACGAGCAATCGGTGCGCGCGTTGGGTGACTACTACCGAAACATTGAGCTGGGGTTGGGAGTCTGTTTCCGGGGCACCGGTTCAACGGGATTTATGACCGGAGAAACAAGACGATCAAAAGCGGTTTTGACCGGCGCGGTCGTGTTCGGTTCAGACCAGGGATTGGTGGGGCAGTTTAATGATGTGGTGGCCAATTATGCGGTCAAGACGCTGACAGATCTGTCGGCCAAACCCGAGGTCTGGGCCGTCGGTGAGCGCGTTCATGCGCGCCTGGTGGACGAGGGCCTGCCGCTGATGGGACGCTTCGACGTACCGAACTCCGTCAAGGCCATTACCCCGCTCGTCGGGCAGATTCTCGTTGAGAGCGAGACACTCCGCAGCCGGGGTGAAGTCACCGAATTTTACCTCTTCTACAACCGCCCTACGTCCGGGGCGGTCTATGCGCCCGTCAGTCAGCGACTGCTGCCGCTAGACAAAACCTGGCGCCGCAAGCTGGCCGAGCTTCCCTGGCCGACGAAGAATTTGCCTGAGGTCATTGGCGGCGATGCCGGGACATTGCGGGCCCTCATCCGCGAGTATCTCTTCGTTTCGCTTTTCAGGGCTTGCGCCGAATCCCTCGCAAGCGAGAACGCGAGCCGTCTGGCGGCGATGCAGCGAGCCGATAAAAACATCGAGGAATTGCTGGGGGACCTAAAAGGGACATTCCACCGTTTGCGCCAGAGCGGCATCGACGAAGAACTGTTCGACGTCATCTCCGGCTTCGAAGCGCTGAGCGTAGAGGAGAAATAATGCGTATTGGCATAGTTGCGGACCATGGTGGGTTTGAATTGAAAGTGAACCTGTCTGCCGCCCTCAAGGCTGCCGATTATAAGGTAACGGACTTTGGCGCTCAAACTTTGGTCACTGGAGATGACTACCCTGATTTTGTTGTGCTTCTGGCCAAGGCGGTTGCAAGGGGTCAGATCACTCGTGGCCTGGCCATATGCGGCAGCGGAGTAGGGGCTTGTGTTGCAGCCAATAAGGTACCCGGCGTGTATGCCGCGTTGATTACGAATTCCTTCTCCGCTCACCAGGGTGTAGAAGATGATGACATGAATGCTATGTGTCTGGGCGGACGGGTCACCGGTTATTCCTTATCCTGGGACTTGGTCATGACGTTTCTGAGCGCCCTTTTCATGGCAGAAGAACGGTTCAAGCGCCGCCTTACGAAAGTAGTAGCGCTGGAAAGAAATCGCTATACGGGCCTATGAAATCTATGAGCAGCAAGGCCATAAAGATGGTGGAGCACTTCAGGACTGGAGGCAGGCAGAACGGGAAATCCAAAAAGACAACGCCCAGGCCAAACCAAAGCCTGAGTCGAAGGATAAGCCTTAAGGGGGAATGTGATTTTGATCAAGGATACTGGGTCGATGAATCGGCTCCCAAGGAGAATTCCCGTTGAATCAAACGGCTTTCTTACATAAAGGGGGTAATTGCCAATGAATATTAGAAGTGTTGCAAAAGATTTTCCTGTCGTTTGCGTGGGCGGTTCGGCAGGTGGGCTTGATGCGTATACCCGTTTGCTGCGGCATCTGCCGGCCGATATGGGTGTTGCAATCGTCATCGTTAATCACCTGAGAACAGTGGCCACCAGACTCCATGAGATTCTCCCGCGTTTCACCGAAATGCCGGTTGAGCTGATCACGGAAAGCTTGCTCATCGAACCCAACCATGTGTTCATCATCCCGGAAAAGCGTGATTTGCATGTTTTTGAAGGAGAGTTCCGTCTAAAGCCGATATCAAAGCCCAGGGGATGGCCTGACGTGATTACGGTTTTTCTGCGTTCCCTGACGGAGCACTGGGACGGCAAACTTATTGCCGTGATTGTGTCCGGATATGATGGTGATGGGGCTGCGGCGTTGTGCGGCATAAAAGATGTGGGGGGCATTACCATCGCGCAGAAACTCGATACAGCCAAGCAGCCTGATATGCCGGAGAGCGCAATAGAAAGCGGATGTATAGATTTTATTCTTTCGCCTGAGGATATTGCTCAAGAAATTGTACGCATTTCGCACACTCAGAAAAAGGATTTAAACTTGAATGGTCGGAAATTATCATCATAAGAAGAAAGGGGAAATATATGAAAACAAACATGGGGTTGTGGATAGATCATCGCAAGGCGGTGATTGTGGCAGTTTCGGGCAAGGGCGAGGAAACAAGCGTTATCGAATCAAATGCAGAAAAACAGCCCGGGCGGTTTGACGGGGTACGTTCGACGACTCCCTATGAAGCTCAGAAAGTTAAAGCCGATGGCAAACAGGATATAAAATTTGCCGACAAACTCAACGTATACTACGATGAGGTCATTTCGGTGCTTCGTAACGCCGAATCCATTTTGCTTTTTGGTCCGGGAGAGGCAAAAGGGGAGCTCAAAAAACGTTTAGAAAATGACCATCTTGATCACCTCATCCAAGCTGTGGAAACAGTTGATCAGATGACGGATCCCCAGATTGTAGCGAAAGTCCGGGATTATTTTAAATAAACCTGCCATCGGTTAAAAATAACCATTTTCGGAGCAGTCTTCGACAGCCTGTAAAAAGGTCGTATTTGCTCAGAGGCCACATATTACCTTTTTTCGGGTTTACTGAGTGTAGTGGGATATACCAACTTTAATACGGATCTTCCCCCTGATATATTATGCATATATGGTATAACTAATTAATATAAATTGAAATATAACATAATAAAAAATAATATATGTGGACACAATATAATT
>Ga0180732_1000481_pt1 | contig 34638 bp, 35 predicted proteins | sample KR11_01MetaG_FD_148674 | JGI IMG/M metagenome (GOLD analysis project Ga0180732, IMG submission 148674) | Groundwater microbial communities from the Olkiluoto Island deep subsurface site, Finland - KR11_0.1 MetaG | ecosystem: Environmental > Aquatic > Deep subsurface > Groundwater | place...
TGACTTCAATGCTTGCTGCGGCGCTTGAGAAGAAGCTAGTGGATGCAGTTGTGGTGCTAAAGAAGATCAACGAGTTCGAAGCTGTTCCGATAATCACTTCTGATGTGAACGAGGTTCTGAATTCTGCGGGCTCCCTGCACTCTGTACCAAGCAATTTTGCAAAGCTCATAGCTGACAGGAAACTGAAAGTCGCACTCCCGGCGAAGGGATGCGATGCGCGCGCCATAATCGAGCAGGGAAAGCGTAATGCGATCAATCTTGATAATACATTCATTGTTGGTCTGAACTGCGGCGGTTCGATGCATCCGGTTGTAACGCGTGAGATGCTTGAAGTGATGTATAAGATAAAACCTGAAGATGTCCACGGTGAAGAGATCGAGAAGGGTAAGTTGATCTTTGAGACAAAGGATGGAAAAGAACATGCTATCACGATTGACGAGCTTGAAGAGAAAGGATACGGAAGGCGCGAAAGCTGTCGTTACTGCACGATAAAAGTGCCAAATAATTCCGATATCGCATGCGGCAACTGGGGCGTTATCGGAGACCTTGTGGGAAAAGCCACATTTGTTGAGATCAATTCTGAAAAGGGCGCAAAGCTGCTTCAGAATGCTGTTGACGCAGGATATGTGCAGGTGCAAAAACCCGATGAGAAAGGAGTTGCAATACGCGCTAAGATTAAAGGCGTGATGGAAGACCTTGGTAAGAAGTGGAAAGGTAAGATATTTGTTCCGATCGAGAACGGCAGACTTGAGTATTTCAGGAAAGAACTTGAACACTGCATAGACTGCGGCGCGTGTAAGACCGTGTGCCCGACGTGCTCATGCGGGGCTGTTTCAAAATGCACCGAATACCATCTGCGCGGTGATGCATATAAGATGTCCATGTACCATCTAGTTCGGTTCACCCACCTTGCGGATGCATGTATTGGATGCGGGCAATGTACTGATGTTTGCCCGGTCGATATCCCTCTCACAAGGCTGTACAGGATGTTTGCGAACCCTATACAGGAGCAGTTGAAATATGAACCCGGGATGGATATGCGAAAACCACCGTATTTCGAGGTGAAGTTAAATGAGTGAAGATCATAGTATTAAAAGGAACCAGAAAAAGAAAGAAGAGAGCAGGTCTGCTCCTGATTTCTTTGGTTCATTGGGAAAAGGGATGGTGCCAAAAGAGAACTTAGAGACACTGGGGAATTCTCCAGGATTAACTCCTCTGGGTTTTGGTGTTGATGTTCGCAAAGGGATCATGGATAGTGTTGATGTTCGTAATAGGATCATGGATATAAATCCTGTAAGTGACGGAGTTTCTACCACAGAGTTCACAGAGAACACAGAGATATTCAAGGATTCATCAGGATTATCACCTCTTCGTCCATTTGTCAAGAAACACAAAAAGGAGGTTCTTGAATGAGCAGTAATGTTTATTCAACAATATGCCCGGGCTGTAATTTCGGATGCGGGCTTTACATACGTGAGAATGGGGTTATTGATGTTGATTTCAGGAAGTCTTCGCCTGCCAATGCAGGAAAGCTGTGCAGGTTCGGGATAAGCCTTCCAAAGCTGTATGCACCGGCAAATTCGATGATCGACGGAAAGGAAGTCACGCTTGAAGATGCGGCAAAAGAAGCTGCAAAGAGAATTTCAGCAGGCAGTGCCGCATTCCTCTCTTTCGGTAATACAACAAGTGAAGAGCTTCTGGCATTCCAGAAAGTTGCAGGTTCATATTTTTGCACAGGAGTCAACTTCGAGGCGCTCCCAAAAGATACCTATCAGACATTGAGCGTGGGAATTCCTTATAGCGAGATCGAAGCAGCAAAACACATCGTTCTTTTTATCGACCCTTATGAACAGTATCCGCTTATATTGAGGCGTCTGCTTTCGGCAAAGACCAAGGGCGCAAAGATTACAGCAGTGTGGTGGAAGGCTTTGCCTGTTGCCAATGAAACGATAAACCCATCAGATGTTTCAAAACTTCAGCTCACAAAAGATTCGCTGGTTATCGCTGATTTCCATCCGCTATCGGATACGGAGCAGGTAAAAAGCGTGTTGGCTCTTGCAAAGAACGCTGGCGCGAAAATAACTTTCCTCAAACCGTTCGCAAATTCCACGGGGGCGTATCTGCTGTCAAAGGACGCAAAGCAGAAGTCGCTGGCGCAGCTTATTGAAGATATCAACAAAGGAACGATAAAGACGCTGTTCTGCCTGGAATCAGACCCCGCAATCATACCCGCAGAGACGCTCGGGAAACTTACGAACCTGATCGTGCAGACAGGGAGCGCCATATCATCAAAGGCGAACATCATAATAGCTCATGAACCCCTGTATAAGAAGAAGGGTACTCTTATCAATAACGAGGGAAGGGCGCAGGCTCTTGGCGGTGCAGGAACTAATGGACTGGATGCGCTTGGCATCATTGCAGGAGCGAAATTTGAGTTCAATGCCCTTCACGACTCCGTGAAAAAGGCGATAGGAATAACGGCAGTAGATGAGTTTACTATTCCGAAGTACGACAGACCAGCCTACGGCGCGATACAGGCAGCGGCAAAACCCACTGAAGCAAAAACTGCGCTTGTTAGCGTTTACAATCCATTCATGTGGTTCAACATTGCTGATGATAATGACTTCGTGGAATTGAGCCTGAACACAGCAAGGGCGCTCAAGCTCTTGAAGGGCGGAACGCTTAAGATCAAGTCCAACGGCGCATCCATAGAGAAGAAATTCAAGGTGGCGCCAGTGCAGGATAATGTGCTGATCGCAGCAAAGAAGTTCGGGATAGAGAAAGGAATGCTAACGCCTGTTGAGATAATGAGGTGATGGAAATGGCAGAAAATAAAGCGATCGAAAAAGCAGCAGGTAAGGAAGTTGTAAAAACAGAGCCGTCTCCGCTTGTGAAAACCGGGATTATGAAGACTGATATTGCTAACATTTCAGAGAAGCCAAAACCTGCCCCTGAAGCCGCAGTTAAAGTGGCAAAACCAAAAGAAGCTGACCCGACAAAGGAGTTCGTGGACGGCATCATGGGAGAGATGGCTCTCAAGGGCGCTTCAAAAAAGAGGCTTATCAAGATGCTGGTTGAGCAGTATGGTATGGATAAGCAGAAGGTGATGTTCAGGCTGAAGAGGGCGCTGATAACCGAGAGGTATGCGGCACTGCATGCAGAGGCGGGGCATTAAATATTTTTAGTCTTACGTAGTGAAACCATAGGAAAATACTTCATATGGTATTTGCATTTAATCATTAACTTTCAATAAAAAAAATGGGTAATAAATATGGCAAAATTTTTGACTACAACAGGAGTATCTTTTCACCTCGAACAGTTAATAAATAAAGCAAATGAAAATTTAATATTGATAAGCCCTTTTCTAAGAATAAATGATAGAATCAAACAATTATTAGAAGATAAGAATAGATTGAAAATGGATATTAGGGTAATATATGGAAAGAATGAATTGCAACCAGAAGAAAACAATTGGCTAAAATCAATGCAATTTATTCGAACAAGCTTTTGTAAAGATTTGCACGCTAAATGTTATTTAAATGAAAAAGAAGCTATAATAACATCAATGAATTTATATGCATTTTCTGAAGTGAATAATAATGAAATGGGAATCTATATAGAAAAAGAAAAAGATGCGGAAATTTATAAAGATGTTTTAGAAGAAGCTAAAAGGCTCATCAGAATTAGTGATGAAATAAGGATTTCCGTAGAAAAAACTGATAAAACCAACAAAATCGAAAAAGAAAATTCGGTTAATTCAAAATCACAAAATAAGAGCAATGGAGGCTATTGCATTCGCTGCAGAGCTGATTTGAAACTAAACTCCGAACACCCACTTTGTTTCAACTGTTTCAAAGCATGGGAAAAGTATGGCAATCCTGAATATGAAGAAAAGTATTGCCATGCATGCGGAAAGGAAAGCACAACAACTATTGAAAAACCATTTTGTTATAATTGTTATAAGAAAACATGATGTTAAAATACTGATTGCATATCCCAAATTATTAAATTAATCTTGGAATAGTTATAACATCTATTTTTCCAGCCCGCCCTCTTCCTACAAACTCCAATGCGCCATCCCCCACATGTAACACGGCGCAGCAGGCTAACATTGCGCCGCTGAGTTCGTACGGGTTCGTTTTGAGTTCGCTGTTTTTTTATAAAAGATTGCTGCTGCGCTTTGCGTTCTTCGCGCTCTTTGCGGTGGTTTTTGATTACCGCATCGGCATCCCATTTATTCTATCAGAATACTTTCCCCCCGCTTACATGAGATATATATCCTATCCCGCCCAAATACCCCATCAGCATTTAAATACTATAAAATAAAATATAATGTAACAAGAGGCTATAAGAGGGATCAAAATGGAGATTGCGGATGCGATATTGGTGACCATTAAGGCAGCAGGTGACTGCATTTCCGGGCGTACTACGATTCAAAAATTGATTTACTTTGAGTCATTATTCAAACTGGTTGATGCAAACTACAGACCGCACTATTACGGTCCGTACAGTTCAGAAATCTCAAGTTCAATTCAAGAGCTTACTTACCTTGACTTTGTAAAAGAAGAAGTGGAAACCCGAGAAACAACTGGATTCACAGTTTCTAATGACTGGAAAAGATACTGCTATACAATTTCCAACGATGGCAATGAAATAATTGAACACATCAAGAAGGAACATCCGGAAGAATATAAGAAAATCATCAATTTGGTCAAAGTCTGTAAAGATACCGCTAATCTCGATGTGAATATATTATCCTGGGCAGCAAAGGTAAATTATATCCTGTCAAAACAGGGCACGTCTTTGACACCCGATGAGATAACAATAATAGCCGATTCATTTGGCTGGAAGTTATCCCAGCCTCAAATCGACAATGCAGTAGAACTTTTAAAGAAACTGGATCTGTGTCAGGCTGAGTAATGCTCGAATTTGAAAAATTTGTCAAGGATCCTCTTTACGGTTTCATCGGGCTCACTCATAAAGAACTGGAGCTTTTAGGCACACCTGTTGTTCAAAGACTTAGACGGATCAAGCAACTTGGAAATACTCATCTTGTCTATCCAAGTGCCTGCCATTCCAGATTTGAGCATACGCTTGGTGTCCTTCACATAGCAAACAGAATGGCAGAGAAATTAAGTTTAAGTGATAGTGAAATTGAAATTATTCGTTATGCAGCGTTGCTCCATGATATCGGGCATGGACCTTTATCCCACAACTTTGAAGCAATACTTGAAATTGTAAACCATAAAGAAATAAGTCATGAAAATATTACCCTGCGAATAATAAAGGAGGATAGCGATATAGACAGGATTTTGGGTGACATGAAAGACGAGGTTCTTTTCTTATTTAATGAAAAAAATGATACCGTTAATAGCAAAATCATTTCCGGGAACATCGATGCGGACAGATTGGATTATTTGAGAAGGGACTCCTACCACACAGGAGTTGCATATGGTATATTTGACCTTGAAAGGATTCTTCATACCATACAAAAAATAGTTGATGGTGACAGGTCGGAAATTGCAATTTTAAAAAAAGGGCAGGATGCCATTGAAAGTTATCGTCTCGCCCGATTTTTGATGCATACACAGGTATATTTCCATCATGTCAGAGCTATCACAGACAATATGCTTAATCGCGCGGTAGAGATTGCCATACGCGATAAAACCTTAAGTAAGGATTTTCTCAAATTCGATAATGATCATTTCTTAAGCAACTATCTATCATTAGATGATAGCAGACTTTTTATAAAAATTCTATCCAATAGCGAAAGTAACTCTTTCAAGTTAATAAATGATTTAGAAAATAGAACTCTATTGAAAAGGGGATATGAAATAGACCTTAGAAAATTAAATCCTATGAAAAGAAGGCGAATAATGCAATTAAAACCAAAAGATTTCAAAAAATTAGAAGGAAAATTAGCAGAAAAATGTAGTTGTGATAAAGATTTTATTATAATGCATCTCCAAAAAATAGAGAATACTTTGTATAAATCATCGTATGAATTCTTTAAATCAGGTGAAACTCCTATACTTATTTTGGACAATGACGGACCCCGTGAAATAGAAAAAGAATCCCCTATTTTTGGTTCACAGGATCCACTATTAAAGTTGTATATTTTCTGTCCCGAGGAAAATAAGGATCAAGTGAACGAATCTGTAGAAGATGTTTTGTTATGACATCAGTTCACGGAGTTTTTTAAATTTGCCGGATTGATAATCTTCCCTGCTTTCTTTAATCTGTTCGATAAGTTCGGAATTGGAACGAACTTCCAGCGTAGATTTCATAGATTCGTACTCATCTCTGGAAATAGTTACCCATTGTGCTTTATGCTCTCCGATCGCTCTAATTTCACTGCTCATTTAGTAGTATTATTGCCGCACACCATATTTAAACATCGTTTTTCAGGCATAAATCTCAAAAAACGCACTGAGTGCAGCTCTTAAACCTTCTCGACAATGTAGCTTCAGAGGTTCATCCTGTCTGAGAAGTACAATTTCCATTTCCCATCACCCCGGTTTCAACATTCCTTTTAACTCGGCTATATTAGTTTTAATCTGATCCTCCAACCCTTCTATTTTCTCCATTATAACCTCTGGCTTCTCATAGGCAACTTCTTTATATTCAATCTCCTTGTACTTTGAGATCGAAAGGTCATACCCATTCTCTTTAATTTCCCCAACAGGAACAAAGAAGCACTTGCCTTTCCTATCCAATGGGTTAGCTTCATACCGTTTTCTGAAATTATGAATAATATCAGGAATATCCCCTTTCCCATCAATAAAATTCCTCTTATCATCCAGCGAATAGCCATCCGCGTCCATATCATAGAACCAGACCTTCTCCGTCTTATCCCCTTTTATGAAAACAAGAACCGCAGTTGATACGCCTGCATAAGGCTTGAAAACCCCGGAAGGCATGGAAATTACAGCTTCAAGCTGGCATTTTTCAAGCAATAGCTGCCGTAGCTTCTTATGTGCATTTGAAGTCCCAAACAGCACTCCATCCGGCACTATGACGCCGCATTTTCCCCCTATCTGAAGCAGGTTCATCATCCTTTCAACAAAAAGAAGTTCAGTCTTAGTCGTTCCAACTGTCAGATGGTCATTTATATCGCTCTTGTCGATGCTTCCTTTAAAAGGCGGATTAGCAAGCACCACCGTATATTTGTTCTCTTCCGTGAATCCCTTGGACAGGGTGTCGGTCATTTCGATATTAGGAGTCGCTATGCCGTGCAGCACCATGTTCATAAGGGATATTCTTACCATCGTGGGCTCAAAGTCATATCCATAGAAAGAACTCCATAACAGCGTCCACGCGTTCTTATCTGATATTTTGTCGCCATACAGCCCGTAATATTTCCCTTCGTCGTCCTCCTGAACCATATCAGGGCTGGTGTGCTTCCTGATTATGTATTCATAGGCGTTAATAAGGAAACCTGCCGTGCCGCATGCAGGGTCGCAAATCCTGTCCCCGATGTCGGGATCAACAAGTTCTACGATCATCCCGATTATGTGCCTGGGCGTCCTGAACTGACCGTTCTTGCCTGCGCTCTTAAGCTCGGAGAGAAGGTATTCGTAGATGTCTCCCTGCGTGTCCCTGTTCTGCGCGGTTATGTTCAGGTCGTCAAGGATGGCAACAGCTTCCTGAAGGAGCGTGGGTTTGGGAATGATGAAAACCGCATCCTTCATGTGCTGTGAGAAGAGCGTCTTTTCCCCATCGTGTATGTTCTTGATGAAAGGGAATACAATGTCCCTTACATGAGTGAGCATTTTTTCTGCGGGATAGTGCTTCCAGCTCGACCACCTGCAATCTTCATGCCCCTCGAAAACAGATTTATATGGCTGCTTCTTCGCCTGCGCCTTTTTCTGCTCAGCCATGTCCATATCCTCAAGGCGCTTCATGAAGATCAGGTATGACATCTGCTCGATGGATGAGAGAGGGTTTGATAAGCCGCCGCTCCAGAATTTGTCCCAGAGGGCGTCTATTTTGGATTTTAATTCGGGGGCGAGTCTCATTTAATCAGTTTCCTTTGAAGACGTTTTTGACAGGATAACAGGATTAACGGGATACGATATAATGTTTTATCCTGTCAATCCAGTTATAGAATTAGTCCTTAATTTTTATATTTTAGAAATTTTTAACCGCAGATGAACGCAGATAAACGCAGATTAATTGAATCTAATATGTAGCGATGCTATTATTATAACAGAGTGTATACACTTTTATACTATAAAAACCTAATAACCTTTAATGAGAAAAGGCAACTACAGATTCAGGCGCCCTCGCTGCTGCGGCTCCATGATGGTCTCAGCCTATATCAGGCATGGGAAGGCAGCGCCGGGTATAGAAAAGGTGGGACTGTACTGCCCCCGGTGCAGGCGGTTTGAAATAGAAAGACCGATGCAGCCAGCCTTTACTGAATTTGTCAGGAAATTTCCAGTCATGAAGCATGTAGAACCTGCATTGAAGCCTTACATGAATAAAGTCAGAGGACTATATTTTCACGGAAGCAGAGCAAGAGGAGACCACAGGGAGGATTCGGATTATGACCTTGTTCTCATTACCCGTGATAAAATAGGTGATGAATTAAAAACCGGGCTGAAGGAACATAATATACAGGTAGAAGTTTTTACTTTAAGCCAGTTAAAAAAGCAGCTTGATCTGACTCCATCGTATCTGTTGACAGTTCTCAAGGAAAGCGTGCCTTTGATCGGCGCCGAATTGAGGGAAAAACTGGTTAGAAAGAAGATGAATGATGTCGCTCTTCAGGTTGAACTCAAGGATTGCATAAGACAGCTTGAATATCTTAAAAAGATGATGAAGAATGAACCGGATGATTTTATCAAAGCCCGTGTCATTCATTCCGCTATCCTGCGCCTGAGACAGGCATATTCGATAAAGCGGCTGTATTATAAAGATGTGCCTGAGCTTTCCATGGAATTCAGGGAATATTTTAATGATAATTTTGAGGATCTCTATGAGTTATACAGGGTTGTGAGAGACATGGTTCATGGCGAGGGATTGAATGAAGAAGAATTACCTGAAAAAGTGAGAACTCTGACAAAAAGCAAGCTTAATAAACTTGTCAATTCAGTGAATTCTTATGTCAAAGATGTTTACGAGAAAATTGTCGGGGATTATCTGAAAAAGCAGAGAACCCCTTAATCAGTTTCCTTTTTTCCTATCGATCTGCTTCTTCTTTTTTTCGATTTCATTTTCAAATTTCTGGATTTCATTTTTCCAGTATTCTTTCAGGTTTTCATTATTTGTTTGAGCGAGCTTCTCATCATGTATCTTATGCTGTTTTTCAAGACTTTTAATGCCCTTTTCCAGCTTCTTTTTCCTGCCCATCTTCTCAAATTTCCCCCCTGAACGCCTTCTGCATCAGGGCGCTGAACAAGTCCTCTATCTGCTGCTTTGATTGGTTCTGGGATTGGCGCATGGATTCGATTTTCTCAACGATGCGGGCGAATTTTTGCTGGAGGGGGAGGGGAGGAAGGATTATTTTTATTCCAGCCATTCGACCAAGCACTAAATCTTTATTGGCAATGCCTCTCGTATTTATTTTTGCTTGTACCTTACAATAATTTGAGTTTAAACAAGTTTCTAAGAAAATAGGATTAATAATCTCTTTAGAAAATTTCAATAAAGCCAAATGAACCCAAATACTAAATTCAAAATCTACATCCACTCTCTTAGCAAAACCTGTCGTTCCACCTTTCGAATATAAAACATCTCCTTTTTCTGGTTTACATCTCCTACAGAATTCCTTGTGGTCTTCATATGAAATATATCTTAAATCTGACATGTCAAAAAATCCGTTAATAATATTATGCACACTGATAAATGGGACACCGTCTTCAACATAATTAGGTGAAACATGCGGTCCATCTTTTATTGATATACAAACATCTCCAAGGGTTTTAATTTCCCACCCCTTCGGATTCCTCACAGGGCCCCCGAACATCTCCAGAAACACGCTCTGCAGCAGCCTGTCCGTAAGCTCATCCGCCTGCGCCCGCAGCTTCTTAGTCTCCTCGGCTTTTTCGAGGATTGACACGATGCGGCGCTGGGTTGGGAGAGGGGGGAGGGGGATTCTTGTATTGTCAAATAATGATTTGCTGACGTGTGGGATGGATGATCCATTGGTATGCTCATTAAGAGTCTGAAATTGCGTCTTTAGAAAAAAATGAGCGTAAGTTTTGAGTAGTCTTTCGTTAGGCATTACCGAAAAATAACATAGCAAATTTTATCATGTAAGCCATCATATATGGTGGCATGGATACTTACAAGCAATATACATGGTGGCTAAAAGCCCTCTCAGGAGCAGATGAAGTCCAAGCAAGACGTTTTGCCGGTGCAATAGCCCTTGAAATTGGTTGGGGTGGAATTTCAAAAGTGGAAGAACTAACTGGAATGTCCCATTCAACCATAAGTAAAGGAATAGAGGAACTCAAAACCTCAGAGAAACTTGAACCGCCAGAAAGGCTTCGTGCATCTGGCGGAGGAAGAAAAAAGGTAGAAGAAAAAGATCCTGGAATCCTTAATGATCTCGAAAGAATCATGGATGAAAACACTTCAGGTGACCCAATGAGTCTCTTAAAGTGGACAAATAAATCAACATATAAAATCGCAGATGAACTGAGAAAGCTGCAACATAAAATCGATCCAGATACAGTAGGGCGTCTTTTGAAAGAAAACGATTATTCACTTCAGGCAAATAAGAAAAATATCGAAGGTTCTTCAATACCAGAAAGAGATGCCCAGTTTAGATACATAAATGAACAGGCTAAAGAATTCATAAATCAAGGGTATCCTGTAATATCAGTTGATGCAAAAAAGAAAGAAAACGTAGGAGAATTCAAAAACCCGGGAAGAACCTGGACAAAAAAAGGTCAAGCCAAAGAAGTGAATGTGTATGATTTTCCTTCACTTGGAGTTGGAAGAGCGACACCATATGGGATTTATGATCTAAAGAGAAATGAAGGAATGGTAAATGTGGGAATGAGCTATGATACCTCCGAATTTGCCGTTGAAAGCATCAGGCAATGGTGGCTTATGTTTGGGATAAATAATTATCCAAATGCAAAAGGGTTGATGATATGTGCAGATGGTGGTGGGAGTAATGGAAGTCGCAATAAAGGCTGGAAATTTCATCTACAGGAACTGGTGAACCAAATTAAAGTACCGATAACAGTTTGCCATTATCCTCCTGGGACAAGCAAATGGAACAAGATAGAACATTGCATGTTCTCATTTATTACAATGAATTGGAAGGGGAAGCCGCTTGTTAGTTTTGAAACAATTATTAAACTTATCAGTGGGACAAAGACAAAAAAAGGTCTTACTGTGGCATCGCGATTGGATGAAAAGGAATATACCAAAGGAGTCAAAATATTGGATGAAGATATGAAAAAATTGCAGATAGAATACCATTCTTTACATCCGAAATGGAATTATTCCATTTCACCAAAAGGAGACTAATTCAGATAAGTTATTTAACGGTAATCCCTTAGGTTCGATTTTGACCATTGTTGAAGCTACAACCCCATTCAAACCCATGAAAATATCACCAGCATTTGATCCATCCCAGATTAGAATTATATCCTGTGCGCTGCATGAAATGCATTTTGAAAGTTCCTCTTTAGGAACAAAATTTTTGGAATTACCTGTTCGAAAGTATTCTGCCGTAAGATATTGTAAAGATCCTTGAGTTTCCTCATCAAGCAGAGCAACAGGCTTTCTACCTTTCTTATATGTAATAATATCCCCCAGCCTCTTCCATTCCCATCCCTCCGGCAGCGCGCGCCGCTCATGAGCATCCATTTATTGCTCCCCCCTTTGCGTTCTTCGCGCTCTTTGCGGTGCATGTTTTAATCTCACCGCAAAGCACGCAGAGGGCGCAAAGAGCGATTTTAAGGCGCGAATGAAAGAGGATACACGATTATTAAATCTACATTCATTTGTGTTCATCTGCGGCTCGTTGTTTTTCAAAACCTCAGGCAGAACATGCCGAAACTCAATCACCTGATTAACTCCTTTTCGATCTCTTTTTTGAACAAGTATCCATCCTTTTCTCGAAGCTCTCGAACTATTTGTGAAATCTCAATCTTATCAAGCCTTCCCTTCGTCTTCCCTGCAAGCAAAACGTCTGGAATATTATAAACTTTAAGCTCTTCTTCTCTCGCAGCAGTCTCAGCATCACGGTCTTCGATAAAGGCAATTTTACCTTTAGCAGAAGCAATTACACTGAGTTCGCCAGCACCAAGCCTTGGATACTTTTTCTGCAAATGCGAATAATCACAAGACTCCGATAACCCTATATTCCCCTGCTGTATTTCATCAACAAGTGGCTTAATTAAATATCTGCACTTACTTAATTCCTCATATACTTCTATGGTTATGTGAATTCTTCCAAGCCTTGAAATCAGGTTAATTCGGCTTATTTTCAAAAAAGCGCTGATGAAGCCTGTATCTGCTATAATATCTCTGCTAACTCTTTTGCCTTTGTCTTCAATTCCTTGAGCGATACCGGTCCCCTCCTTATACGAACTTTATTTTTGGCAAGAAGTTCTTTCATTTCTTCATATGATAAATCTGCAACTTCGCTTGCCTTCCCAAGACTAACTTTTCCCTCTTTATAGAGTTCAACGGCGATCTTAACTTTTAACTCTTTATTGGTATCAAAATACATTCTAAGTGCACTGTGCAGGATTTCGCTTTTATCATACCCAAGTTTCGTTGTTGCCTCAAGTGCATCAGTTTCATAGTCCAGCATGGTTCCCTCCTTTATGATAAATTGTGTCATTTCATCAGATTTTTCTTTGCTTCTACCAGCTTTATAACTCTTCGCCATAATAACCTCACTGTTTGGATCTTATCACTACGAACATAAAATTTTTTTCTCTTAAACCAGCATATATCTCCTTCTCTAATACGCCGCAGATGTTAATAAAATCATTCAATTCATTCTCTGTGAACATGGGCATGGGCGCATTAATACCAAAATTCGTGAATGGCGCTTCGAATAGCTCCGTATACTCAATATGTTTCTTCCTCGAAAAAACCGTCTGCACAGTCCTGATAAAATTAAGCTGGTCTGCGCTGTAATGCCTGCTATTCTCGATTATATAGGTATTGAAGGCATCCTTGATCCTCTCTTTGGGGTCGGGGAATTTATACAATCCCAGGATGTTCTTAATGAACTGCACCAGCGTCCCTTTATTCTGGCTGAACACCTTCTGCAGCACGTCCTCGGTGATGTACAATTCAGGATTGTTAAGCGTCAATTCAAGGTCACTAAGGTCAGCCTCCGTCAGAGCCTCATCATTCTTGATCTTCATGATAGCAGGATGCTCATCAGCCAGCCTCTTTATCCTGTCCTCAACCTTCTCCTTGTAGACCTTCACATACTCCTGCTTCGCATCAGGACCGAACTCGATAAGCTTTCTCTGCTGTATCATGTCATCCATGTCAAGTACAATGGTTTTCCGGGGTTCAGCCGCCATGTATTTCATCAGTTCGCGCTGAAGCTAAGAAGGAAACGAGAGGTATGCGGCGGCGCATGCGGAAGCGGGGCATTGATCTTCTTTTAAACCATTGAAAATCTTCATACTCCCGGTATAATGTATTTTTTAATATATAGAGGATACTTTATATGATTTATAACACATTTAGGAATTAAATATGCCATAATTCAAATAAATCTATTTATGCAGGATCATTATGCCCTACGCAGCAGCAGATAGAAAGGAATTTATAACTCGCTCCGGTATCACTCAAGGCGCCAGGATCTTTGATTTCGGAGGGGTGCTCTATGAGGAACTGCCATCTGCCGTATCAGGTTTAACAGCCAGGAAGCAATTATCGAACGCTGTCATTATTAAACCAACTCTTATCCCATTCAAAGATGCGGTCTTTGATGCCGTGGTATCATACCACTACTTCGATCTGATACCCAATGATCTGATAGGTTACGTATTCAAAGAAGCTGCAAGGACGCTAAAGAAAGACTCAAGTTTCTCATTCATGGTGCAGCTATGGGCGCCGCAGAATGAAGCGCAGCGGTCAAGCCTGTTCTTCAATGAGCTTCTAAAAGCAAGTGGAGCCATATATTCCCATGAATTCACTGACATCAGCAGGGAGCTTTCCGACTCTGGTTTTAGCGATATCACTGTCGAAACGATAAAACGGGATATAATAATACCCCATGATTTCGTAAGGTCGCACCTGATACTCCTTGGCAACCTCGTGAAAAAAGAACGGGGCGTCGCAGGCATCAAGACCCCTGCAAAACAGTACTTCGAACAGGTCAAACAATACGGAGAAGCCATGCTCCCGGCTCTTCACTTCACGGCAAGAAAAATATGAGAAGAAGACATCTTGAGATGACGCTGGAGAAGCTTTCAGGCTTTAAAACCCCTGATCCCCTGAAAGAGCAGTACGCAACCCCTGCAACGGTCGCGGCAGAACTATTGCATTTTGCTTTCATGAGGGAAGACCTTTTAGACACGGTATATGACCTGGGGTGCGGCGGAGGCATCCTTGCCATCGGGGCAAAGCTCCTGGGAGCAGAAAAGGTTATAGGTTTTGATGATGATAGAGACGCACTTGAGATTGCACGGGCAAATGCAAAAAAGCTCGACGTGGACGTCGAGTTCGTGTGCAGCGGCATAAACGAAATATGTGGAAAAGCGCATACAGTAGTTATGAATCCACCATTTGGCGCCCAGGTAAAAGGAAGCGACCGCCCTTTTTTGAGGAAAGCCCTCGAATTAAGCGAGGTGGTCTATTCCATACACAACGCCGGAAGTTTGGAATTCATAAAAAAGTTCATAAGTCCTGCAGTCATAACGGACTATCGAATTATCGATTTTCCTATCAAAAGGACATTCAGATTTCATAAGAAAGAAATACAGGTCATTAAAGTTGAGATATACAGAATAGAGAAAAGATAGAGGGATTATTATTAGAATCAAGAGAAAGAAAGCCACAACAAGAAGAAAGCTTGTAAAAGGCGACGTAAAGCCAAAAACATATAAGAAAGACGATAAAGGGTTTGAAGAGAATATTGAAGAAGATATCGAGGTAACTGAAGAGGATATCGAGACGACCGAAGAAGGTGTCGAAACGACTGACGAAGGTGTCGAGACAACTGAAGAGAATGTTGAAGAGACCGAAGAAGAGGCAGAAAAGACAGAACTGAGAGAGCCGAAAGAGCAGCAGGTGGAAAAACCCCGCAAAGAAAAAGGAAAGATAGTGCTGCCAGGAGAACTCATCGGGACTTCAGAGGAGTTCATCCCCAAAAATGGCGCTTTTGAAGACAGGGGAAATATATTCGCTGCAGCCACGGGATACGTGAGAATTAACGCTAAGGAACGTTCCATCTCAGTTGAACCTGTTACGAATGTACCCCCCCATCTTTTGGTAGGGGATATCGTTATCGGACGGGTCACAGACATAAAAGAATCTGTGGCGCTTGTTGAGATCGGAGGGATAAAAGGCATGGGCGAACGCGAGATCGTGAACGCTGATGATGCCGCTATACACGTTTCCAATATCAAAGATGCGTATGTCAAGGACCTTTCATACGAATTTGCGCCTCAAGACATAGTCAAGGCAAGGGTACTGGACCTGCGGAACATGCGCCTCTCTACCGTGAATAAAGAACTTGGTGTGATGAAGGCTTACTGCGGGAACTGCAGGACAGTGTTGAAAAGAGAGAATGATAAACTTAAATGTCCCAACTGCAAAAGAACAGAAACGAGGAAAATGTCATCGGATTACGGGACTGGAATAATTTAGGTGAGAACATGGAACTTACGATAGTAAATAAGACGAAAAACGAGATCAGTATAAAAGTGACGGGAGAGTCGCATACTCTTTTGAACACGCTTAAAACAGCTTTACTTAACAACAAGCACGTGGAGATAGCCACTTACGATATCAAGCACCCCACGATAAGCGAACCTATACTTTTTGTGAGAACAGATGGCGCCGACCCCATAGAAGTGATGAAAAAAGCCTCAGGGGAACTTGTCAAGGAATGCGATGAGTTTATCAAGCTGTTCAAGAAGAAGACTAAGGATTAACTAACGCCTTATATTCCTCATCTATCAGGTTATCCAGGGCTACGCCATGCTCCAGCGCTATCAGTATGGCGCTGACCTCTATTTCAACCAGCTTTGAGAGCTCGTCCTGTTTTTTATTTATCAGCGCTATCACTTTGCGTTTATCCATGCCGGTTTCTGCTGTGATGCGCTCGATTATCCTGTCAAAGATCGAACGCTCCTCCTCATCGAGAACACCCGGCTTGAATCCCTGAGGAGGTTCTACCGAGGATAGATCAAATGCAGGACGAATAATGTCCCCCTCTCTTTTTATGAGTCCGGCTTTCTCTGCCTCCAGAACAACTTTTTTTGCCTGCTCAGGAGTGAACCAGTTAAGGTCAAAAGATAGCGCCAGCACGAACTCGCTTTCTTTGAGTGAGTCTTTTCCCTTTCTTTTGAAAGGAACAGAAATTGTATATATCAGGTCTGTCATTTCGGGGCGTTCTTTATTATCTCATCAACAATGGTGTCTGCTATTCTTCCGCATTCTGTCCTGCCCATGCCATCTATGTGGTGCACGTTCATCGTGAGTATCCCGGTTTCGAGCCGTGTTCGTACGAGGAATGAGTCTCCCTTGAACGGTACGCGATCGAACTTATCATCAAGGAATGAATATTTGAGGGTTACCTTAAAATCTATAGTCCCCTCGTTTTTTACATCAGTGAGCACGGATCCTACTGTGTCTTTATTGAGTGGGAAAAAATTTACGCTCCTGTCAGTGATCTCAATGCTTATGCTTCTCTTTGCCTGGACTGGACGCCCTTTCAGGTCTGGTGAATCGGTTATGAACGTCCCGAACTGCCCGTTGATAGCGGCTATCGTCCTTACGATATATGGAAGGTCTTCCCGGAAATTGTATTTTCTCTCAAGTTCTGGCTTAGGAGGAAATTGATGATATATGCGTTTCATATTATTTCTGTATAATCCACGCATCTTAAAAGCTTTCTGCTATGTATTAATTATCCAGGTGGTGTATTTAGAAGTATATGAAGTACGATGTCGCGGTGATCGGCGCAGGTCCAACAGGTGCCATCACATCTAAATATGCCGCATGGAACGGGGCGCGGACACTGCTGATAGAAGAGCACTCAAGCATAGGTTCTCCTGTCCAGTGCACAGGGCTTATCAGCAAAGCTGCGCTGACGCAATGCGAAGTCGGGGAAGGCAGCTTCGTCCTTTCCAGAATGAAGGGGGCTTTTGTGTATGCCCCGAATGGAGATGAACTCACCATCCGGGGAAAAGATGTTATGGCATATGTCATCGACAGGAAAATATTCGACAGGGAGCTTGTGGAACGTTCTCTTGATGCAGGCGCTGAACTCATGTTGAAGACGCGTTTTATGGGGCTGCATAGTGGCGGAATTTCAGTATTATCAAGCGGTGTGAGAAAAGATATCCAGGCAGATATCATTATCGGGGCTGACGGCATTATGAGCAGCGTGGGCAGGGCAGCGGGGCTTCCCAGGTGTAAGAAATTCCTGTCAGGGATACAATTCGAGGGCCCATATAAAGCCAGAGACCCGGAATTTGTGGAGATATTCACGGGAAATAAGTTCGCGCCGGGTTTTTTTGGATGGGCTGTGCCTTTCGGGGGTATGGCACGCATTGGTCTTGCCAAAAATATGGGTGATAAGTCGGCATTGCATTATCTTAATGAACTTATTAAGCATCCCGTGCTTGCTTCAAGATACAGGGAGTCGCGCACAGAACATGTGGTCGGGGGCATACCCCTTGGTCCGCCTGAGAGAACGGTAACTGATAACGTGATGCTCGCAGGCGATGCTGCAGGACAGGTAAAACCAACTTCAGGAGGAGGAGTTTATATGGGCGCGGTGTGCGCAAAGATAGCGGGCGAAGTTGCGGCGCGGGCTTCGCGAAAGGAAACTGGTATTGAAGAGTATGAAAAAAGGTGGCGCAGCGCGGTGGGCAGGGAACTAGCGCTGGGGATGGTCATTCATAAGAGCCTGGGGAAATTAAGTGATGAAAACCTGAATGAGTTCATAGCGTTCCTGAACCGTCCCGGGATGAGTGAACGTATCACAGAATACGGCGACATGGACCATCCTTCCGTGCTTTTAAAGGAGCTGCTCAGGGGCGCGGATAAGATGCGGCTTGTCAAACTGCTGGGAGTTGCGTTCAAGACGCTATTTTGAACAATGGATATGTATATATAATTGTGAATGTACATTTTATTATGAACAACGGTAGTTCCAGGGAAAATATTAAAGTTGGATCAAGCGTGGGAATCGTTTTAAAGCAGGACCAGGGGAGCGGAAAATTAACCCAGGGTATTGTAAAGAGGATTTTGACCAATTCTTCATTTCATCCGCATGGAATAAAGGTTGAATTAACGGATGGCAGAGTTGGAAGAGTAAAGGAGATCCATCCAAAAGTCCCGGGATGAGCCTTCCCCCACATTTCGACCTATATCATAAGCAGCCCTTTTTGCCAGTCGTTGATTATCCTGACAGCAGTCCTTGTTTCATCCACCTCACCCTTTTTCTGGATGTAGTTGCTCTGTCTGCCTATGAGAAGAAGCGCATCATAGGAATCCTGTCCTTCTATTGTGACATTATAAAATGATTCCAGTGCAGTCTTGTTATCAGCGCAAAATTTCTCAATTATCTTCATTGCCACGCCTGTGGGGTCTTTAAGGTGTGTCGCATCCTTCACAGCAAGAAGACCGAGTATGGTCTCGTCGTTCTCATCAAACGGTATCACTCCCGGAGTATCTATGAACCTGATGCGCGATCCAGCCTTCACAAGCTGCTCTCCTCTTGTGTGACCTGATATTGATGATGTACCAGCGCTGTGTCTCCCTGAAACGGCATTTATCACCGATGATTTGCCTGTGTTTGGATAACCCACTGAACCCACCAGTATATCGCGCCCTTTTATGGCTGCAGTTTCAAGTATCTTGTGTCTTAACATCGTTGTCCCGAACTTGTTCTTACTGGAAATAAAGATCGTTGGGGCGATTTTTGACAGGCGGATCTTGGTTTTCTCAAGGGTTTCCTTTGATACAAGATCGCATTTGTTGATTACTATTATGAACGGCTTCCTTGAACGTGCTATTTCTTGCTCTACTTCGCTGTTTCGAGTCTCATCCGGGAACCGGGCATCTACGACCTCAAGCAGGATATCGGCTCTCCTTATAACATCCCTTACGATCATCTGGTAGCTTGCCATGCCATGTGCTATGGCGCACAGGGATATAAGGATGTATTGTTATGTTTGAGCAAGGTTTTTATCTTATCAGGCTGTTAGTAGGACACCCGACGGGATAGTAGGGTAGCCTGGTCCATCCTTGAGCGTTTGGGACGCTTAGACCGCGGTTCAAATCCGCGCTATCCCATATTTTTTTTCATCCGGCGCTTATAGTTCTTAAGTTTCCGTAATATATTAGCCGCAGATGAACGCAGATAAACGCGGATGCGTTGCTATTAATCTGCGTTCATCTGCGTTTATCCGCGGTTTTGTTTATCATAGATATTACGGTTATTTTCGAACTTCACTGTAGATACGGCATCCCCATCGAATACAATGACCTCCCCCTCGTATCCGCAAGGCAGCTGGCAGAGGTCAGACCGTCTTAATTTTCCACCAAGCTGCGAGATGATGCGGATGTAACTTCGCAGTTTTTTCATCTCATACCTCTTCACAATAAGCGCCATCTTTTTCGCGCTCTCCTCTTCGATCCTGTTCACCTGATCCTCACAGTGCATGACCTCGATATCCCGCTCACCCATGAAAAAAGGATAGCATCTGCATATCATAGGGCGCCATTCATATATGCTGCACCCGCCGTTCCTGTAAAAGATGCACTCGTCTTTGTCGTTGCGCCGCAGTATCCAGCCGATAACACGGATGTTCTTACCATCGTCAAGGCATGAGTAAATATCAGGCTTGACGATCTCATCCCAATGCTTTCCGGTACCTTTCATAATGCGCTTCACATCTTCGGGAAAAACAGATATCGCATTCGATGGGCGCGAGATTTCCTTTGTGATCCTGATATTGAAATTCTCCCTGCAGCACCAGCCGCACCGGGCGCATGAAAGACCGGACTTGAAAATGGATGCTGCAAAGACTGAGGAATTCGTATGCACAAGACGCTCGAGCCGCTGTCGCAGTGATGCGGTGTCCATGAATAACATTCGTGAATTCAGGATATAAAGACTTCTCTCAAACGGTTACGTAACATCTTAGTTGTAAGCCCTATTTTATCTGAATCAATTGTTAGTATTTCTTTATGCGTCATCAATCCTCTAACTTCCGTATTTCATCTTTCAATTCCTCTATTTTGTTTTTGATATCCTGTAAAAAAGTAGCCAAGTTATCTTTAGAAAAGCTGGAGGGATTACCAAAAAGTCCAACCTGCATTCTCATAAGCCTATCGTCAAGTTTATGAATACTTTGTCTTTCTATTAATATAAGGGCTTTTTCTAAGTCGTCAGGATTGAGTTCCATAAGACGCATTTTATTTTGGAACTGTTCTATTATTCTAGCCAATTGTTCATAGAGATTACACCATTGGTCATTAAGTTCTTTTAATTTTTTAGAGTTCTCTCGTTCTTTCTTCTCTTTTTTCTCTTTGAAATAATTGCTGATTAAACCCAAAATATCAGACCCCCCTAACAAACCAACGAGAAACGCCAAAACAATTAAAGAACCACTTATAACAGTTCCTTTCATACTTTCTAATGTTGGATGCGACCCAACAACAAAACCGAATAAAAAACCTATTCCAAAAGAGATTAAGCTTACAAGGATACAGTGCTTCCAATTCATGAGGATATAATGTTTGTTTATTCATTATATACCCCACCCACCAAGATGTGACGAAACCATATTCCCCTATACACTTATACCCTCCCACTAAAATGTTACGCAACCCTCTCAAACGATACTGTTAAGTTAGGGAGTATTTGCAGTAGTGTCCTGTCAAGGCTAAATTGTCAAGTGATATCGAGATAATTATAGTTTTCCGCGAATCATAAAAAAAACGTGATATATTGTTATGGACGCGGCGCAATTGTGCGCATGTAGGAATTACTATGTTCAGCTTTTGAAAAATTAGCCGCAGATGAACGCAGATAAACGCAGATTTAATGCCACGGTTTTTGATAAATAATAACACAAAAACCATATAATCCCACGCGCCGAATTGTTCCCGAAGCAAACACATTTGAGAAACTTAAATACAGGAAGAACGCTAAATCCCACGAACCGATAAGATGCGCTGGATTTGATGCTACAAATCTGCGTTCATCTGCGTTTATCTGCGGTTCGTTTTCTTCAGACACCATAACAATCAACAGAATCTTTTTCCTGAGCTACCATTGTATTTTCTCCAGGAAACACAAATCTTCATTTTTCAGAAGTTTGGTGGAAGACAATATATCAATTTATCTCGATTATTTGTTGTTAAAGAAAAAGAATTAGCTGATACAAGTAAGGGGTCTCCATTTCAGCAAGAAATAACCAAAGTTTTTAGACCCAATCATATCACTAAAAGAATAATCAGTCAAGATGGTTGGTTTACAGTTCATAAATTCGTAAAAGATAATAAGATTATTCCTTTTAACAAGCATAGAATATATAATAAAAGAGTATTTAAATTTAAAATACCAGAGAACCAAAGAAATGATATTTTAAAGAGATTGGATGCAATGGGTGTTAACAGTTTTTCTTTATTCCCTGATTTAGAAGGTCTCAGTAGTTATTTAAAATGGAAAAACTTTACAAGAATATAGAATGACTTAAGAGTTGAGCTAAAAAATTGTTACACCCCCTAATTTTATAGGATTATTGTCTTATAATTTTGATTCTTATTATCCATTCATACTCCTTAACTTAACAGAATCCTCTCAAACAGAGTATTTCCTGAACATCATAACTTCAGTCTGGCTTATCCTTAAAAGCTTTACCAGGAACTTTATATCGTTCTCATCCAGAGGAAAGTTAGCTGGCATCGCCTTCCCCTTATAAAAAACCGCCCCGCCTTTCATATTCGCCCCGACATACCCTTTTGCTTTTCCTCTTATGATAAGCTTCCCGCCTTTAATATACGCTCCCGCGAACTCTTCAGTATCGCATACAGTAAGCGTCCCGCCTCTCATAAGTACCCCTGTATTCATCCCCGCATCACCGTGTACGTGTACTGTCCCGCGCTTCATTAAGATTCCAGTACTCATTCCTGCGTTGCCTTTAACAATAATGCTCGCATCCGAATCAAGCCTTGCTGCGATGGTGTCCCTGACTATTCCGTCTTTTATGCACAGCGCGTCCTTTGTAAGTACATTGGGCATGGCAACTTCCTTTTCCGTCGCGTCCTGGAATAATCCTGTAATGGAGCGGAATTTGCGGTAGCCCGGGCGGTCGGAGGCTACCTCAATGATATTGCCGTGCGGCTGTTTTACCTGCCCGCTGACATATATCGAACCTGAAACCATACTGATGCCCATGCGAGTATCAACATCGCCGTCCACGATGATGGAACCCGTCTTCAACGTTCTTCCAGTCCCGCCGAAGAAAACAAGATCAACACCGAGACTGCTGCCAAGCCGCTTTCCTGCATTCCCTTTGATATGTACATCCTCGCCATGCTTTAGACTTCTAACCATGTCTTCATAAGTATGAGTTGTCCTTTTTTGGTGGGGAATTATATCTGATGGAGAAAGCCTTTTTCCCATATGCTGCCAGTAAAAATCATACGTGAAATCGCACAGGCAATCAACAGGACTGGATAATTCGAGATTCATAAACTCCTATCATGAGGTTATCATATAATAATTAGGTATTAATTTGGGTATAATCTTGGAAAAATCCTTTAAATACTTATGTAATATTTAGGATTCAGAGGAACCTTATTTCCTATCCTATCAAACCAAACTTTTTTTGGTTCCTCAATTTTTATCATATTATTACTATACACCGCGTCATGTATAAATCCTGATAGCCTTTCCTGACAGGTTTTTCGGAAAGATCCTGCATGCCTAAACTGGTTCTGTATCCTCGCTCCCGCACTGTGGGCATTTTATTGGTGTAAAATTGGGGTCTGTTTCGAATTCAAAGCTGCAAACGCGGCATCTGAAGAACACTGCTTCCTGGTTAATTTCTTCCATACTCAGTATATATTATCATCACTTAATATAAATTTTTCGCCGTCTAAAAAAAGAACAGGCTTTTTGATAATGCCGTCAAGATGGATGCCTGCGACAACATCCCCGCCGAAACAACTGTTATCGCCCAGCGCAATATGCACAGTGCCTCCAACTTTTTCATCTTCGAGCACATTGCCGATAAGTTTCGCCTCAGGATTGATGCCGATGCCAAGTTCTGCGATATTGTGCGCTTTTTCCCCGATCCTGTCCAGCATTGCTTTGAGCTTATCAGCCAGTTTTCCTTTGATCGATGTTGCGTACCTGTTCCTGACCGTGATCTCAAGGGTGGAATCAAGGAGACCAAAGCCGCTGAGCGAGCCGTCTACCACAAAAACTCCGTTAGCATCCTTCGGAGCAATATACATCTCTCCGGCAGGGAGGTTGCTGCTGCATCCTTTTTCATGGCACATGCCTGTGTCCATCATCCACGTGCATCCATCAATGTCAAACACGATATCAGTTCCAGACTCCGTGACCACCCTGACCTCGCGGACGTTCTCCAACCGTTTATTCCACCTGAGCGCTATTTCATTGAGCTTTCGGCAATCCGCTGTTATGCCGCCAGAACTCATCATATTCTCGGTTATTCCGGGCATGGAAGCTATCCGCGCCCCTGCTTTGCAGGCGTTTATCCTTGCCTGTGTATGAGTGAGTGAGAGCGTGGTAGGGGCGATGACCACATCCGAGTTCAGCATGGCTTCTGAAACTACCCGCGGCGGTTCTTCCCCGTGACGCGACCTTGGCTGCATGGTTATTACCATTACCTCGCAGCCAATATCTTTAGCTGCATCGAAAAGGCTCTTTCCTATTGATCGTGGAGTTGAAGTATCCACTACGATAAGTACGCTTTCACCGCGTTTTACCCCGAAACAGTCCATTACTTTATTTGCGCCTTTAGTTGTCATTATTTTTTTTTGAGTCCCTATACTAAAATTATACTTTATTTATATTAAATGTTTGGTAATGCCCTGACAGACCAGCAGCAGATAGCCCGGAGCATCGAGAGCGCAAGCAGGGAGCTAATTTTAGAGCTTCCTTCACTTGCGGTCAGGCGATAATCTCAGGGGTGGCGATCAATACGTCGACGTTAGTGAGGATAAGAAAGAGGCTGACGAGCGATGTGAGGGGGAGGAGCAAGGATGCACCTGCGCTGTGGGCTGCGCAGAGGAAATATGAGGAGAAGCATGAGAGGGCGCAGGTGAGGGCGGATGAGGAGATGGATGTGGGGGTGTGAGGGTGGAAGGGATGCTAACATAAAGAATGTCCAGAAATGGGATTGGCTGAAAAACATGGAGCTGTTCGCTCCACCCGATACCGCCTAAAAGGACAGTTCTAATCGTCAAGTAAAACCCACTAATCGTAAAGTGAAGGAGAAAACTATGCAAATCCTGTTGTTCTGGTATGCAACGTTAATGTTCTTAAAGCGTGAGCTAACTGGACTAAATAGGTCTAAAACAAGATCAAAACCACAGCTTTATATAGTAATTTATATACTGAAATAGTAGAATGAGACTTGAAGGGCGTTTGGAGCTATTAAAGCAAAAAGTACAGGAAGAAGACTTTCTAAATGCAAGGGGTCTTGGCAATGAAATACCGTTCTGGATTTTCGACTATCCTCCTGAAAAAGAACTGCTTGTACGTGAATCTATTGATAAGATGACTGCTGCCCTAAGAAAAAAATCGGTTAATGTTCTTGTTATTGATTTATATGAAATATGCCTTGAATTATTAGAAGATAAAATAAATGCTGAAAAAATAAACGAGCTTGAAAATAAAAAAGGTTCGGATGAATTGCTAAATAAACTTAAGATGATGCTAAAACCTGAAACAGTTAAGAAAGTAATTCAGAAAAGAATGGAATCGGGTGGAAATATCCAATTAATGTTCTTAACGGGTGTGGGAAAAGCGTGGCCTCTGGTACGCTCTCATTCAATTCTCAATAATTTACAGCCATTGATGGGAAATGTTCCACTCGTAACATTTTATCCAGGAGAATATGACAATCATGAACTGAGCCTGTTTGGGAAATTCAAAGATGCCAACTATTATCGTGCATTCAGGCTAATTAATGAAAAAACATCAGAAAATTGAGGTGGTGCAATGTCTACAAATCTTAAGATAGAAGATCTGTTTGAAAAAGATATCAGAAGAGATATCGATGGTGTCATTAAAGTAGATAAATACGATGATCAGAGCGTCTTCACGGAACTTGATGAATATGTGTTAACGAATGAATCAAGGAAGCATTTTGATAAGTTTTTTGAAAGATATTATAATGCCACACAGACCCCCACGGATAAGATAGGTGTCTGGATATCTGGCTTTTTTGGTTCTGGTAAATCACATTTCATTAAAATATTATCATACCTGCTGGAGAATAGAATAGTATCTGATAAATCCGCTCTTGGTTTTTTTGAAAATAAAATCAATGACCCACAGATGTTCTCCACTATTGAAAAATCAGTAAAATATGGCACAAAGGACGTAATACTTTTCAATATAGATTCCAAGGCTGGTGACAGTAAAGAAAGGATAGTAAATATATTAATGAGAGTTTTCAATGAGAAGAGAGGGTTCTTTGGAGATGCTCCATGGATCGCAGAACTCGAAGAAGATATGCAAGATAAAGGTTTGTATGCTTCTTTCAAAGAAGAGATCAAAAAAATCAATGGCAGTGCATGGGAAGAGATAAGAGTTAAATATGATTTCGAACAGGATGCCATCATTGAAGCTCTTACTAACTGTGGATACCAGAGCAGGGAGGCATCGCACAGGATGTTAGAGAATGATGGACGAAATTACCATCTCGATGTTGAGAAGTTCGCGAAGAAAATTGAGAAATATTGCAGATTAAAGGGAGATAAACATCAGGTCATTTTCCTTATTGATGAAGCAGGGCAGTATATAGGAGAAGATAGTGAATTGATGCTAAATCTCCAGACCGTTGTGGAGGAACTTGGTACAAAGTTGAGGGGAAAGGCATGGGTGATCGTTACATCCCAGGCAGATATTGACACTGCTACAAAGGAACAGGTCAAAGGAAGAGATTTCTCCAAGATTCAGGGGCGTTTTGATACGAGACTGAGCTTATCAAGCGCCAATGTGGATGAGGTCATTAAAAAGAGGATATTAGCTAAGAAAGAAGAGCACAGGGAGATGCTGGCATCTTTCTATACTGATAAGAAGATAATCCTGAAAAACCTGATATCATTCTCGCGTGGAAGCGCGGAGATGAAGAATTATAAAGATGAGGAGGATTTTATTGGTGTCTATCCTTTTGTGCCTTATCAGATATATCTTCTGCAAAAGGTTTTTGATAAAATCAGGGAAACTGGATTTAGCGGCAAACATCTGGCAAAAGGCGAGCGCTCGATGCTGAATGCATTTAAAGAGGCTGCTGAAGAATATGGTGAATGCGGCGTGGGCGTGATTGTTCCATTCCATTTGTTCTATAATACCATTGAGAGCTTCCTTGATCCGATTATCACGAGGACAATAAAACAGGCAGAAAAGAATGACAAACTTAAGGAAAACGATTGTGATATCTTAAGAACCCTTTTCATGATAAGGCATGTGAAAGAGTTACAGCCCACCCTTGAGAATCTTGTGGCTCTTTCCATATCGAATGTTGATGAGGATAAGCTGAAATTAAAAGAAAAGGTTGCCGAGTCCCTCAGTAGATTGGAGGAGCAGACACTTATAAGTAAATCTGGTGATTCGTACTATTTCTTGACGAATGAGGAGCAGGAGATTAACAGGGAGATAAAGAACACAGATATTGAGAATCACTCGATACTTGATGATATCTATGAATTTGTCTTTAATTCTAATGAAATATGTCCAACTAAATATATGGATTATAAATTCAACAGAGCAGTGGATGACAGGATCAAGACTCCTGCAAATGCTGACCTGACCATAAAATTCTTGACGCCTCTATCTGATGAGATGCTAAGGGGAAGCGGGCAGAGATCACTGCATGGAGACAATTTGAGTAATATCAATTCTACCGATACTCTGCTTTTCGTATTCCCTGCACGCAGCAGATTTACCGATCAGATAAGAAGCTATCTCCAGATTGAAAAATACATCAAACAGAATCCTTCGAACAGGAACGATTCTGAGATACAGAATATTTTGCTTGCAAAACGTCAGGAAGCTGAGAAATCAAGAGTTTCCTCGGTTCAGGCGATACATGAAGGCGTGAGGGATGCAAAAATCTTCATAGATGGAAAAGAAGTTACCAGCATCGAGAAAAAGATTCCCAAGGAGAGAGTTAAAGAAGGAATCGATATTTTAGTGAGAAATGTCTTTAGCAAGTCATCATATGTAACTCTAGACTATGCATCTGATTCAGATATTCTTCGAATATTGAGATCTGATGACCTTGAAAAGTATGGTATTGGAAAGTCAGATACGAATAAACTGGCGCTTTCGGAAGTGTTGAGTTAGGTCTCAATTCGCGACGAAAAGAATACGAATGTTGTTTTGAAGGACTTAAAAGAGCATTTCATGAAAAAGCCCTATGGATGGAAGGATATGACCATATCTGGTCTTATCGCTACTCTTTTTGCTGCTGAGGAAGTGAAACTGCGGTATCAGAAGATCTATCTTTCATCAAATGCTGAGGAGATCGCAAAGTATCTTACCAGAAGGGAGGATGCTGATAAGCTTATAATTGAGATCAGGAAAAAGACGGTACCTGAAATTATCAGTTCTGTAAGGTCGATCTTGCAGGATGTGTTTGATAAGACGGATATTCCTGAAAAGGAGAACGAACTCTATAATTTTTCACATAAGATAATTACTGATGATCTGCTGGGCGTTAAGGAGATATCGGGTAAATATGCAGAGGAAAAGAGGTATCCTGGTAAAGAGGATATTGAAAAATATGCCGCATTCCTGAACAGGGTACAGGGTGTTACGGATCCATCAGCTTTTTTGAAAACGATGGCTGACGAGAATAATGAACTTGTGGGATTGCGCCAGAAAGTTGAACCTGTGATGGCATTTTTCGATGGTCCTCAGGTGGGGATATTCAGGCGCATTTCCAAGAAGATAGAGAATTTCAGACGAAATGCTCAGTTCCTGAGCGATGAAGCAAGATCAAATGTGGATGAGATAGAGGGAATACTGACTTCCGCTGAACCGTATTCAAAGATCAAATTACTGCCTCAACTTGAAAGCGGTATAGAAGTATCTCTTCAAAATTCCTTATCGGTCTTAAAGCAGGATGTTCAAACCAGATTGAAGACCGTTAAAGGAGAACTTGAAAAGGAACTCAGGAACCATAAGGTTTTGACAGAAGAGTTTAAAAAGTCTGTGTTTGAAACTTTCAATGATATTGATAAAAATATTATGGGATCTGATGATTGCGCTTTTGTTAAACTCCAATTGGAAGAAATCGTCAATTTACAGCGTGACGCCTATGAACGAATCGAAGCAAAGGTACACAAACTAAAGGAAGCAGAAGGTGGATACAAACCTGAAGCTGGAGCTATTCTTGAAAAAATAATACAGGATACTTCATTGTTCAAAACTAAAAAAATAATTGAAAACGAAAAAGATCTTGATGAGTACCTTTCGAACCTGAGAGCCACTTTGAAAGAGATATTGAAAAAGAATAAGATCAGGGTGCTCTGAACATGGAGGGGCAACGATATGGAACGCGGATGTCACGGATCACACGGATGAACACGGATAATTTTATCCTAAAGGATTTTGAATGATAAAATTAAAGGATTTGCTCAAAGAAGGAGAATCAGAAACAGTAGAATTCAAGCCATCTTTATCTCAAATGGATAAAATAACTGAGGGTATTTCTGCTTTTTCAAATACGAAAGGGGGAACCGTGGTCATAGGAGTGAGTGATAAGGGTGAAGTTCTTGGAGTTGATATTGGCAAAAATACTATTGAAAGTTTGGCAAATAATATCAAGCAAAATTCAGATCCAATGGCATACCCCTCAATTCGTGTTGAGAAGAGCGATAAAAAGCAGGTTGTTATAATAGATGTTCGGGAAGGTAAGCAGAAACCGGTACTTGCTTTTGGAAGGGCATATAGAAGAGTTGGGAAATCAAATCAAAAACTTGGATCTGACGAAATAAGGAATCTTGCTCTTGAAACCTCAAAGGTCTTCTGGGATGAATGGATTTGTGAAGCTGCAAGGTTGGGAGATATAGACGAAGAGAAGGTGAGGTGGTTTTTGAAGAGAGCAAAATATGAAAGAAGGCTTGAGTTAGATACGGAAGTCCCGCTCATAGAAGCTTTGGAGGAATTAGAATTATTGAGAGCAGGAAAACTGATAAACGCCGCTGTTTTGTTATTTGGGAAGAATCCACAAAAATTTGTCATGCAGTCAGAAACAAGATGTGCAAGATTTAAAGGGACAAAACCGCTGGAATTTATAGATATGAAGGTTTTTGGTGGAAATATAATTGATCAGAGGGAAGATGCTGTTGAATTCGTAAAAGAGCATATTAAACTGCATGCAAAAATAGTCGGGGTGGAGAGGATCGAGACCTGGGAGTATCCAATTGAAGCGATACGAGAGGCGGTTTCAAATGCAATTTGCCACAGGAACTATGAAACTGCATCTAATGTCCAGATAAGGGTTTTTGATGATAGAATTGAGGTTTGGGGATGTGGTTTGCTGCCAGAGCCACTAACGCCAGAGAATTTGAAGAAACAACATAAGTCGATTTTGAGGAATCCTTTGATAGGGAAATGTTTTTTCTTGATAAAATTTATTGAACAATGGGGAACGGGGACTAACAGAATGATTGAAGAGTGTATGGAGCATGGCTTGCCAGAACCTTTATTTGAAGAGATTGCCGGGGATTTTGTGGTAACTTTCAGGAAATATAATATTTCAGATGAAATACTTCATGAATTAAATGAAAGGCAGAAGAAGGCAATAGAATATCTGTTAAAAAACAAGAAAATAACAAATACGGATTATCGAGAGCTTAATTTGAATATCAGCGATAGAACTGCTTTGAATGATCTTAATGAATTAATGGAGAAAAACATTATTGCAGCAAAAGGTGAAAAAAAGTATAGATATTACATACTTCGGTAATTTCGGATAAGTTTCGGATAAACTTCGGATAGAATATAATGACATCATCAATCAACAGATTCAATTAATACACAGGTAACGATTTATGACACTACCTAACATGGACAAAGCCAGTATCATTGAATTCTCAAATACTGTCAGGGACAGGCTTTATGAGGAAACAAAGAACCGGGCTTCAAATTATGGCATCTTTCCTGATAAGATCCAGGATGTAGATAAGGAGTTCGAGGATTCCATAGTGATAGGCGGCAGGGTCTTTAACAGAAAGATAAAGCGGCAGAGAGAGCAGCTTGTGAGAGAGGTCAGGGAGAAAGGGTATGACCAGTTGATAGATGAGGTCACATACACATGGTTCAATCGTTTTGTGGCGCTCAAGTTCATGGAAGTGAATGGCTATCTACCTGGAAATGTAAAGGTATTTTCCTCTAATGAGGCGGGTAAGACTGAACCTGATATCCTCTCAAAGTCGCTGAAACTGGATTTTTTGAATATTGACAGAAATGCTGTTATTGACTTCAAGTCTGGGGGTAAGGATGAGGAACTGTACAAGTACCTCACACTGAGCCTGTGCAATTACCTGAATAAGATCATGCCGTTTCTGTTTGAGAACATTGAAGATCATACTGAACTTTTATTCCCTGATAAGCTGCTGCATACTGATTCTATTTTGCGGGACATAAACGGCATCATCAAAGAGGAGGACTGGAAGGAAGTTGAGGTGATCGGGTGGATATACCAGGATTATATCAATCCTCGAAAGACAAAGGTTTTTGCAGACCTGAAGAAGAACATCAAGATAAGCAAAGAAAATATCCCGGCAGCTACGCAGCTTTTCACACCCAAGTGGATCGTCAAGTATCTGGTTGAAAACTCGGTTGGAAGATTGTGGCTTGAATCAAACCCGAACAAAGACTTGCAGTCAAAGTTCAGGTATTTTATTGAGCAGGAGACCAGACCTCCGGAGAAGAAGATATCCAGTCCTGAAGAGATATCTGTTCTTGATCCTGCGAAAGGGTCGGGTCATATTCTTGTTTATGCTTTTGAGGTGCTGTATGAGATATACAGGTCGCAGGGTTATCTTGAGAGTGAGATAGCGCCCCTGATTCTTAATAAAAATCTCTATGGACTTGAGATCGATGACAGGGCGGCGCAGCTTGCAGGATTTGCGCTGATGATGAAGGCGAGGATGTATGATAAAGAGCTCTTTAGTAAGAAGATCTCTTTGAATCTGTGCGCTATCCAGGAAACGAGGGAAGAGTGCGCTTTGAATCGAGGGAAGTATCCTGAACTGTGCAGGCTGTGGGATTTCTTTATCGATGCGAAGAATTACGGGTCTATATTGAAGGTGGAGGGATTTGATTTTGAGAGGTTGAGAGGGGAGATTGAAGTGCTGAAGAAGGATGGGACGCTTGATTTTGCTTTTGTTGGGTCGAAATTGGAACAGCTTGTGAAGCAGGCGAGGCTCATGAGTCGAAAATATGATTGTGTTGTGACGAATCCTCCTTATATGGGTTCGAGAGGGATGAATTCAAAATTAGCTAATTTTGTTAAAATACAATATCCATATACAAAAAGCAATCTATTTGCCGTGTTTGTTGAAAAATGTCTTGATTTTACAAAAGACAATGGTTTTACTTCGATGATTACTATGCAATCATGGATGTTTTTGACATCATATGAAAAATTAAGAGCTAAGATTTTAGAGAAACATGAAATTGATACTATGATTCACCTCGGACCACGGGCCTTCGAGCAGATTGGTGGTGAGGTCGTTTCAACCATGGCTTTTGTTGTGAGGAAATAACTATGGCCGTCTTCATCCGATTAGTAGATTTTAATTCAAGTGAAGAAAAAGAAATAGAGTTATTTAACCAAAAAAACAAATTCATAATAAATAACCAGGATGATTTTTTAAAAATACCTGGAAGTCCCATTGCTTACTGGATTAGCAATAAAGTTCTTGACATATTTCCAAAAAATGGTAAAGTTGGTGATTTTTTAGAATTAAAAGCAGGTTTATCTACAGGCGATAATAAAAAATTTCAAAGAAATTGGCATGAAGTCAATTTCAGAAAAATAGGTTTTAATTATGACAATTTGCAGGAAACCATAAATTCAAAACATAAATGGTATCCTTGTAATAGTGGTGGGGAACATCGTAAATGGTACGGAAATAATGACATAATAATAAATTGGGAAGATAATGGAAGAGATTTGAAAAAATTTCCAGCATCTGTTTTGAGAAACAAAATGTATTATTTTAAAGAAGGTATAACTTGGACTAAATTAAGTGCAAGTAAATTGGGAATACGTTTTAAAAATAAAGGTTTTATATTTGACGATACGGGAAGATCTGCATTTTCTATGGATACAAATTTAGATCTTTACTTACTATCATTTTTAGGTTCAAAAATCCCAAATTTTTTCATGTCTTTTTTGAATCCATCGTTAAGTTTGACAAACGATGATATCTCAAAATTCGCTATCATCTTCACAGAATCCAAAGAAACAAAATCCCAAATCGATTACTTAACCCAACAAAACATAGACATCTCCAGAAAAGAATGGAACTCCCGTGAAACAAGCTGGGACTTCAAAACAAGCGAACTCCTGCGGCACAAAACATCAGACAAAATAGAAGACGCATACAATAACTACTGTGCCAACTGGAAAGAGCAGTTCTTTAAGCTCCATGCAAATGAAGAAGAACTCAACCGCATCTTCATAGATATCTACGACCTTGCAGACGAAATGACACCGGATGTGCCGTTTGAGGATGTAACTATCCTGAAAGAGGAATCCGAGATCAAGAATGACGAACTTGTGTTCAAAAAAGAGATAATAATAAAGCAGTTCATCTCCTATGCCGTAGGCTGCATGTTCGGCAGGTATTCTCCTGATAAAGAAGGGCTCATCCTTGCGAATAAGGGAGAGATCATCAAGGACTTCACGGCAAAGGTTCCAGCACCGTCGTTCATACCTGACGATGATAACATCATCCCTGTACTTGAGGATGAATACTTCAAAGATGACATTGTATCAAGGTTCAAGGAATTCCTCAAAGTCACATTCGGGGCAGAGAGCCTTGCAGAGAACCTTGATTTCATAGCAGGGGCGCTCTCAAAATCAAAGAAGGGCGGCGAGTCGTCTGAGAAGATCATAAGGGACTACTTCCTGAAGTCGTTCTTCAAAGACCACGCCAGGACTTACCAGAAAAGACCCATTTACTGGCTGTTCACATCAGGAAAGGGCAGGGGGTTCAATGCGCTGGTGTATATGCACAGATATGATAAGACCCTGCTGGCAAAGATGAGGACGGATTATCTGCTGGAACTGGAGGCAAAGCTTGATGCGAGGATTGCTATGCTTTCTGATTCGGCGCGGGATAAGCAGGAGAAGGAGAGGCTTGGGAAGCTGATGCGGGAGCTTGCGGCGTATGATGAAAAGCTGAATAATAAGGCGCTTGGATTTATTGACATTGATCTTGATGATGGGGTTGTGGTTAATTATGCGAAGTTTGAGGGGCTGGTGGAGGGGGTATGAAAAAGTGTCATCACTGCTGACGCAAACAATATCTGGAAATACTGATACATTATTAATGGTTGAAATATATAAGAATATGACAAAAATAAAATAGAGAGGAGATTTAAATGAGCAATAAAGAATTATTCATCACGACTTACCTGGACAAGATCGCTGAAAAATTCAATATCAATACGGATAAGGCATTTGAAATATTCTCAATGGCAGCTATTCTGGACAAGACATTTGATGAAATTTTTGCAGATGTATTAATTAAAGGCTCTGATGATGGTGGAATAGATGGAATTTCTTTCGATGAACAGGATGGATTCTATGTTATGGAAGTATTCCAGTGTAAGAATTCAAAAGGACTTAAACAAAACCAGTTAGAGAAATTAAAACATGATTTTGAAGAAGTTTTTTTAAAAGGAAGGAGAGACAAGCCCAATACGGAAGGGTTGATGCCCAAACTGGACGAATATATTTCAATTACAAAGAAAGGGTACTTCATTGAACATCACCTTAATTTTATTTTTAATGGAAGTATAAAAGATCCTAAATATGCTTATAATAAAGAACTTTTTGAATCATTTAATGATCCTGGAAATTACTTTTTTATTTTTGATTCAAACGAACTTGATAAGCGGATTGAAAATCTAATCAAAAGTGAAAGGAGAAGAAAGGAAATCAAATTCACATTTAATGCGGAAAAATCAAATATATCTCCAAAAGAACCGCAAGCGCTCATTTCATTTTC
>Ga0180732_1000482_pt1 | contig 34567 bp, 27 predicted proteins | sample KR11_01MetaG_FD_148674 | JGI IMG/M metagenome (GOLD analysis project Ga0180732, IMG submission 148674) | Groundwater microbial communities from the Olkiluoto Island deep subsurface site, Finland - KR11_0.1 MetaG | ecosystem: Environmental > Aquatic > Deep subsurface > Groundwater | place...
CATCCGTTCTTCCATCACGGACGGCAAATGTGTACACTAAGAAAATGCTAACATCAGAGAGAAAACGATAATAAATATAAATCGTTATATGCCATAGTTCGTTTCTTTAATGGGGGAAGATCCGTTATAAAGTAAGATTACCATAGAGCCTATCCCCAAAGTATTGAGACGATCCTGGCAAGGTCGTTCTCGACCAGATGTTCATGAAGCCCGGATTAGATAATAAAAATAAAGGGGAAATATTGGAATATTGGGATCAAGCCATGAATTGGGGAGAGTTTGGGGATATTCTACACATTTTAAAAAGGTAGGGGTCACCACTTTTAGCTCTTAACAGATTAATAAAAGCCAAAAGCGGACCCCAAGAACTTTCCAACTTGCGTAAACCCCTTTTTACGGAAGCCGCAGGTTGCGTGATAAGCTGAATGAAAACGGTCATTAAATGATTTAAAGCTCTATCTGAGCCCCAAGTTCTATCACGCGGTTAGGTGGAATCCCGAAATACGTTGTTGCATTGGAAGCATTACGGGACATTAAGGCAAAGAGAGCCTTGCGCCAGCTCATCATTTTCGATAAACCTGATGTAAGAAGGGTTTCTCTTCCCAGATAATAACTTGTTGTGGCCGGGTCAGCATCAATCCCATGGTGTTTGGCGATCTCCATGAGTTCAGGCACATTCGGGGATTCCATGAATCCATATACTCCCTGCAAACGGAAAAAACCACTGCCGAGGTCTTCGACCTTCAAACGGTCGGATTTAGCTACATTCGGAATATTGTCTGTACGGATTGAAAGAAGAATGACCTGCTGGTGCAGTATATGATTATGTTTCAAATGATGTAAAAGGGCAGCAGGTGTGCCAACCGGAGAAACAGTCATAAAAACCGCAGTTCCGAATACCCGCTTAATATCGTGACGCGCTACATCCTCAAGGAACAGTTTAATCGGAACCCTTGATTCAAGAAATCTGCCGGATAATGCCTTCCGTCCATCTTTCCAGGTTTTCATCATGATCAGGATTACCGCGGCTACTAATAATGTGAACCAGCCTCCGTCAAACACCTTGAAAAGGTTCGAACAGAAATAAGCCATATCAAAGATCAAAAACAGTATCACCGGCGGTAACGCCTTCCAGAGTGGCCATTGCAGGGTCCTGATGATGACAACAAAATATAGTATTGTGGTGATGCCCATGGTAGCGGTAACTGCAATGCCGTATGCTCCCGCCAATCCGGAGGATTCTTTAAATACCAGAACAACTCCTATGCATAACATCATAAGGGCGTAATTCACACCGGCGATATATATCTGTCCTTCCATTTCACCTGAGGTATGTATTAAACGAAGACGGGGACAATATCCCAATTGTACTGCCTGCTGGGTAAGCGAAAAGATGCCTGAAATCATAGCCTGTGAGGCTGTAACCGTAGCAAGAGTTGAAACACCAACCATTGCAAAGAGCAGTGACTTTGGAACAAGCCCATAAAATGGGTTAAAGACAAATTCCGGATGCTCAATAAGCAATGCTCCCTGACCGAAGTAATTGAGCAGTAGAGCCGGGTATGCAACGAAGAACCATGAAAAACGAATAGACCGCCGGCCAAAGTGACCAAGATCTGCATAAAGAGCCTCTCCACCGGTAATGCAAAGGACAACGGCTCCGAGTACTACAAATCCATGCAAATGGTTTAATAAAAAGAAATTAACGGCATACCAAGGGTTGATGGCTTTTAATATGCTTGGATAATTATAAATTTCCATAACACCCAGCACGGCAATGAGTAGAAACCAGATGACCATGACCGGGCCGAATATCTTGCCGATCCGTGCAGTACCACGCTTTTGAACCATAAACAGCAGAAAAAGCACTATACAGGTTAGTGGAACAATAAAATGTTCGGCAGCTTTGGTGGCCACACTCAAGCCCTCTATAGCAGATAGAACCGAGATGGCTGGTGTAATGATGCCGTCTCCATAAAGCAGTGCCGCACCAAAGATTGCGGCCATCACGATAAAAGGTTTTAATTTGGAGGTATCATTTCCCTTTCCTGATGGCGTGAGTCCCAGCAAAGCAAAAATTCCGCCCTCTCCGCGGTTATCCGCCCGCAGGATAAAGCTGACATACTTGATGCTGACAACTATAGTCAGTGACCAGAATATAAGTGAAACAACACCCATAATATTGTTCTGGGATAGATGAATGGCATGTTTTCCGAAGAAGCACTCTTTTACTGCGTATAAAGGGCTGGTGCCGATATCGCCAAATACAACCCCAAGCGCAACCAGCGCAAGCCCCATGGTCTTTTCAGGCTTTATTTTATCACCTGTGAGATTCTTTGTCCCACTTTCCTTAGCTTTTGTAATTTGCATTAAATGTATCCAACATCAGATAAAAGTATAATTCATGACAAGAAATGTTTTATAGTATCGGCTATTATTATTTAGTCAAAGTTGACGGATTTTTTGATAATTGATTAAAATTCAATATTTCCGGGGGTTCTCGGAAAAGGTATTACAGCACGTATGTTTTTAATACCTGTTACAAGCATTAAAAGTCTTTCAAAGCCAAGTCCGAAACCGCTGTGCGGAACAGTTCCAAAACGACGCAAATCAAGGTACCACCAGTAATTCTCCTTAATCAATCCGCATTCTTCCATTCGCAATTCGAGCACATCAAGGCGTTCTTCACGCTGGTGTCCGCCTATTAATTCTCATATGCCGGGCGCAAGAATATCCATTGCCGCACCCGTTTTATTATCATCGTTTACCCTCATATAAAATGGTTTTATGCTTTTAGGGTAGTTATAAAAAATTACCGGTTTTTTAAAATACTGTGCGGCAAGATAATTCTCATGTTCTGCCTGAAGGTCTTTGCCGAAAGATACTTCATATTCAAATTTTTCTTTGAATTTTGTTAATATTTTTATCGCATCTTCATATGGCAATCTTTCAAAATCCGGCAGGCATATATTTTCCAGATTTCTAAGAAGCTCTTTATCCACAAATGTTGCGAACAATTCTAAATCTTCTTTACTTTCTTTAAGAGCATAATCAGTTAAATATTTAATTGTTTGCTCACCAAGATCTATATCGTCATATATATCCCCAAAAACCATCTCTGGCTCAATCATCCAGAATTCAGCCGCGTGCCTTCTTGTATTTGATTTTCCGCTCGAAATGTGGGACCGAATGTATAGACATCTCCAAGAGCAAGAGCAAGAGCAAGCATTTCTGCGGACAACTGACCGGATACAGTCAGGCTTGCAGGCTTTCCGAAAAAATCCTGCAAATCGTCTATTTGTCCGTTTTTATTTATAGTCTTTTCCGGATCTGTTGCTGTAACTTTAAACATCTCACCGGCTCCTTCACAGTCCGAACCTGTGATAATAGGAGTGTGAATATATTTAAACCCTTTATCCCTGAAGAATTTGCGTATGGCAAAAGACAAGTCACACCCTATACGAAATACAGCCCCGTATTTATTTGTGCGTCGCCTGAGATGTGCTATTGTTCGCAAATATTCATCCGTGTGGCGTTTTTATTGCAACGGATATGAATCGGAAGCTACGCTAATTATATCAATTTTTGTTGCTAAGACCCCCCCTTTCTGACTGCTTCCCTTTGATTCGGCAAGATCTCCATATACTGTAAAAGCTGAACCTGTTGAAAGCTTTTTTATATCAATATAATTACTAAGTTTGTTTTCAGCAATTATCTGAATGTTTTTTTAAGCATGACCCGTCGTTTGCTTCTATAAAAGAAAAACCGAAAGAATCACGCTTTGTTCTCACCCAACCGTTAACAACGATATTTTTAAGCTGAACTTTTGAATTCAACAGGAATAATATTTTGTATTTTTTCATAATAACATCCGTTTAAAATAATTAATCAACAAATTTTTCTTTTTTATCTATACAATGTCATATATATAGCACTTTTTTTAATTTTTCCATGTATTTGTTTTATTTTGGAAATGAAAATGATATTTAATTTATAAAAATAATAAAAGGAAAGGGTTTTTTAAACAAATAATATGGCTGTAAATAATATTGACAATATATTGCCTCTTGTTGAGCAACCCAGTCGTTATCTGGGCTCGAAAGTAAAAGGAGAGTTTAGGAACGTTCTACACATTTAAAGTTCATAAGGAAGAGGATACATCAACATATCGTTGAAGCCTCCATCTGCATGCAGTGGAATCTTCAGCAGTAAAGACTTTTGGTCTATGCTTGAGGGCACATCCGGTTAAAGCCGCATGGCTCAGAAGAAAATAAACAAGGCAAATGAGCCAATTGCAAAATGGGATGTTTTGAAACTGGCTCCTTTTTATAAAATTAATTTATGCAAGTCATATGCAAGTAGTTGATTATTGAAAACCTGTCGGGTCTATATGAAAACTGCCGCCGCAATTTGATTTGTACCGGCTTTCCCCCTGTCCCATTAGTTTACCCAGGCTTTCGCCATGAATAATATCTGCAGGCAAAGTTATGTACAAATCCACCAGATTTCCGCCACTGCATTTTAATTCTATTTGATTGTGCGTACCGGTTCCGAGTGCGCACTCCACTTTGCTGATAAACTCTTCTTCGGTAACAGTTTTACCTGTATTGCGGGAAATAAAATATGCTATGCCCGATTCATTGAATTGTTGCGTCAGATCTATAGCCGTTTCGAAATATTCATCAATGGACCATTTTGTCTGGCAGGTGCCGTGCTTAAACCATTCATGGCGTTGCAAACATGATCCTGCTGCGGCACTGGGCATTATTTTCTCAAGTTCTTGCCTTGTTTCCGAATAAAGTTGCAGGATAGGATAGTCGCAAAAATCACCGGGGTCGTTTTGTGCTTCGCTGCAGAATCCATAATTTTTGCCGCATGAATTTTTATTGGGCCATAAACCGTGCAGGGTGAAATTACGTGCCTGATACGACTTTTTATCATCAATACGGCATTCAGGTTTATCACGGTGCGTTTCACAAAAAGCAGGCTGCCAGCTTAATGCCAGCACATAGCTATCTTCCAGGCCGGCAGTTTGGCATTCATTATTCTGACCGCCACTTTGTCCACCTGAACTCCCGCCATTTCCGATTTGTACTTCGATTGTACAGCAATGCTTAGAAATCCAACGTTCTGTGGGATTGGAACCGGCCACACGCACCCGATACCAATCGGGATTATCTGCTTTATTAACTTCAATAACCGGATAACTTTTGTTGACCTCAAGCTTTGTATTATCGGGGTTAGTGAGTTTGTTTTTTGAGACGTAAGCTTCGCAGGTGCGGGTTGCTTTAACAGTATCGGTGGCCGGAGAAGTGGCCCAAACATTTGAAGCAATACAAAAAGACATTACAAGAAGTGTAATTGATTTGATAAAATTATTCATATCTTTATCTCCAAGCATATTTTAACAGAGTAATTCCCGTATCCAATAATTTGCTATGTTCAAAAACTTACGCCAACAAATAGTTATTTAAAAAGGACAGCCTCTTTCATAGGGTATTACTAACGGTAAAATTTATATAGAGAAAAAGAGAATCAGGAAAGAAGCGGGAAATACATATTATATGTCAATATGATTTTGCAATAGATAAGTTCGGTTCTTATACAGATCAGAATGAGTTATTGCAGATAAAATATCCCGGGTATTTTAATCCAGCACAAAGCGGTGCAGGTTTTACTATGGACGTATTGCCCGGGGAGTACTGCACCCGGGCAATAGATGATTACTATCAGTTACTATTCGGCTTAAATACAAGCCTGCTTTATTGATCTTTTCACAAGCACTCTTATCAGTTTGCGCTTGTACCATGCCGATATATTAAAGTGAGGCATTGGGCGGATCTTTTCATAGGCTGCATCGGCAGCTTTTGCTATAAGTTCGTCTGTAATACTGTTGCCGATAAGAATATCTTCTACTTCCTTAAGTCTTAATGGCCCTGATCCTACAGAGGTTACTGCAATTCCTGCGTTTTTGCATTTGTTGCCTGAAATGGTGATACATGCAGCTGCTCCTGCAATCGGATAATCAATAGCCGCTCTTTGAGCCATCTTCAGATAGCAGCTTTTTGTGCCTTTTGGCGGTGTGGGTATATGGATCTGTTTAACAAAGTCGGTAGGTTTGAGGATATTTACCTTTTTGCTTTTCTGTGTATAAAAATCCTCAATATTTATAATCTTTTCTTTGCCTGTACTACCTACTATCGTTACAGTTGCGCCAAGGGCTATCAGGGCGGGAGGAGTATCGGCTTGAAAAAGGGCGAGACACTCTTTTGAGCCTTTTGCAACAAAGCATCTGTCTCCGCCAAGCTTGAAGCATAAATGAGGTCTTCCTTTACGCCATTCGTGAGACTGATTGAAATACATGCACATTGATTCAATGCTGATGTTGCCGCCGATTGTTCCCATGTTTCTTAACTGAGGACTTGCTATTCTTCCGGCTGCCTGTGCAAGAGCCGTAAACTTCTCTATTACTTGTTTGGATTTTGAAATATTATCAAGGGTGGCCAGAGAGCCTAATATCAGCCCTTTTTTCTCGCCAAACTCTATTTTTTTCAGATCCTCGATCTTTGTTACATTTATAACAAATTTTGGTGTTACTATTCTTTGTTTCATCTTCGGCAGGATATCGGTTCCCCCGGCAACCAGAATCGCATCTGCATTCTTTTTAAGAAGAGAAGTAATCTCTTTTACATTTGTTGGTTCAAGGTATTCAAATTTCGGCAGTCTCATTATTTTTCTCCTCCTTTCTTTTCCAGTGCCCTTAAAATCTTTTCAGGGTTTATCGGAAGATCTCTTACCCTAAACCCAATTGCATCGCATATTGCATTGGTTATTGCGGGAATTGTGGGAATATTTGCACCCTCGCTGGCTTCTTTGGCACCGAAGGGACCTTCCGTATCTATTGATTCCACAATGATGGGTATTACATCAGGCATATCTTCCGATGTAGGCAACTTGTAATCCAAAAATGAGTTGGTCATTGTCCATCCCTTTTCTGTCCTGAACTCTTCACATGTTGCCTGACCAAAAGTCATGGAAACACAACCTTCAATTTGTCCCTCAACAGCCAGTGGGTTTATAGCGAACCCGCAGTCATGGGCAGCCGAAACCTTATTTACTTTTACAACTCCGGTCTCTTTATCTACATCCACTTCAGCAGCATGAGCACCAAAACTCCAGGTAGGAGACAAACTTACTTTTCCTTCTGCAAATCCGCTTGTATCTCCCGTGTCTGCAGGCGGGTTATAATAGCCTACGGTGGTCAGGGGTATTCTCTTGATCTGAAAACGTGTCTGTACGGCTTCTCTAATGGTAACACCTTTTTCAGGGTTACCCTTGACATATATCCTGCCGTCCCTTGACTCAAGGTCTTCTTTGTTTGCTTCAAGCATATCTGCTGCCGTTTCTACAAGTTCATCCTTAATTTTGGTTCCGGCCATTTTGGCGGCGTTTCCGGCAATAGTTGTAAGCCTGCTGCCATAAGTCCCAAGGTCCATCGGTGTTGTGGCTGTATCGGCAGCGATCACTTTTAACTGATCAATGCTGGACAGTCCGATTGCTTCTGCTGCAATCATTGCCAGCGCTGTTTCGGACCCCTGACCTATGTCTGATGATCCGGTGTAAAGAAGAAAAGTACCGTCCTCTTCAGCGGTTATATTTACGCCTGAATGTGAAGGCGGATTAGTGAAGAAATAGGAGAACCCCGGTCCTGATGCAAAGAAATTGCAGGCAAGCCCTACTCCTTTTCCTTCGGGAAGCTTTTTCCGTTTATCCTTCCAGCCTATATCTTCTGCAGCCCTGTCTATGGATTCAATATGGCCGCAGCTTCTTATCCTGAATTTATTCAATGTAATATCCCCTGTATGAAGGCCGTTTATCCTTCTAATCTCCAGGGGGTCCAGATTCAGATTTTCTGCTATTATATCCATCATAGATTCTATAACGAAACGGGGCTGAATTCCGCCATGCCCTCTCTGCGCGCCGCAGTAAGGTTTATTGGTATATACTCTGCGTGCATCACAGCGGTAGTTTGGAAGCTTGTAAGGCCCGTGTTGAAAGACGGCCATAACAAAAATGGAGACCATGGAAATGCCCTGATATGCTCCTCCGTCGGCAAGGATTTTGGAGTCAAAACCCATGATCCGGCCATCTTTCTTTACCCCGATCTTTTGTTCTATAATGGTTGGATGACGTCTTGTGGTGCTGACAATGTCTTCTTCTCTAGTGTAAGAGATTTGCACCGGTTTTCCCGACATTCTTGAAAGCAGGGCAGATATCGGAAAAAGTGAATGAACATCGCCTTTTCCTCCGAACCCTCCGCCTACATGGGGTTTTATTACCCTGACCTTGTTTACAGGCACCCCAATAGTTTCTGCAATACATACCTTGTCATAAAAAGGGGTTTGGGTACTTGGCCATATTGTTACTTCTCCGGATGCATAAAATTCTGCGGTAACTGCATGAGGTTCTATGTAGGAGTGATGTGTACGCTGGGTCTCATATTTATCTTCCAGAATGTAATCCGACTCGGCAAAAGCCTTATCAACATCTCCATGATGAAACGCGGTTAAAGTTGAAATATTTCCGGGAAAATTTTCGTGAATCTGAATAGCTCCCGGTTTCAGGGATTCCCAGATATCAAAGACGGCCGGAAGTTCCTCATAATCAACTTTTATTAATTCCATAGCCTCCATTGCCGTATCTTCATCTATAGCTGCAACGGCAGCCACCTCATCTCCTATAAATCGCACCCTTTCCTTTGCAAGAGAATACTTGTCTCTTAATATCGGAGGTAAAGGGTCAACTCTCATAATACCATGTGGAACATCGGTTATATCTTTTCCGGTGGCAACCGCTCTCACACCCTTAAGTTTCATGGCTTTGGATGTATCTATGTTAAGAATTTTGGCATGGGGTAAGGGACTTCTCAAGATTTTTCCGACAAGCATTCCGGGAAGAAGAAAATCACCGGCAAATTTGGCAGCACCGGTAGCCTTTACTGCGCTGTCCGTTCTGACCTGTCTTTTCCCTATAATTGAGTATTTATCCATTTTAACCTCCTTTATTTACTTTGCTGTGACCTCGATGGCCTCTATAATCTTGGTGTATCCGGTGCAACGACATAGATTGCCTGAAACGCCTCTTTTGATTTCAGCTACAGTTGGTTTTGGATTTTCATCAAGCAATGCCTTGGCAGACATGATTGCTCCCGGTGTGCAGAAACCGCACTGGATTGCTCCATAATCAACAAAGTTTTGCTGCAATGGATGAAGTTTGCCGTCCTTAGCCAAACCTTCGATAGTAGTGATTTCTTTTCCCCGGGCATCCAGGGCAAGGGTAAGACAGGCAAGAACCGCCTTTCCGTCTATGATAACGGTGCAAGCGCCACAGGCTCCAAGATCACAGCCCTCTTTTGACCCGGTCATTCCGACGTTTTCTCTCAAGACCTCAAGCAAAGTTCTGTGCGGGTCTATTGCTGCTTCATAAGATTCCCCATTAACCTTTAACTCTATCAGTTGTTTCATTACAACCCTCCTTTTTTAATTCCCTTACTAAAAGTATATAATCTGAAATATCATATACCATAATTTGATATCCAAACGAATTCAATAAGTTAATATATTGACAAATAACGGTTTTATAGTATCAACCAATGCAATGTTGTTCTGTTTGTAATCTTTAGAAGCACTTATTTTGTGAAATATATATTATCTGCTTAAATCGTGCCAATATTTTTATATATATTATATCAATAAAATACATTTATATAGGGTGAAAATATACGAAATTTTTATCTGTATTTAGAATTATAGTTTCTGTATTTAGAATTATAGTGTATATGTTATTCAGAATACGGTAGTTTCGCAAAGTAATATAATTTTCAAAATACAAGTCACAAAAAAAGAGAACATGAAATGAACATAAACGAAAAAGACTTTTTTCATCAGGTCACTATACGCATATGCGGTAGTCTTGAAATTGATCGGGCTTTGATGCATTCTTTTCAGTATCTAAAAGATTTTATTCCCCTGGATGAAATGTGGCTGGCTTTGCTTGATAAAGAAGCAGGAGGGTTGCGAGCCGTAGCCATTGCTGATCATTCAGGTGTAAAAAAAATGGATGCCATTATTCCTATTCCCCGGGTTGTCAGAAATAAGCTCGACAAACAGGATTTCACACCGAAGAAAGTCATTATAATTAATAGTATGGAACTAATTAATTTATCAAAGGTTTTGGGTTATCCTGACTCATCACTTATGGTTTTACCTTTATTGACAGATGGTGTCAAGACCGGATCTTTGGTTATGAGGGCGGCAGGAAAAGACATATATTCCGATTCACATGCAGAGTTGCTTGCCATGCTTCATGACCCATTTGCCGTTGCCTTATCAAATGCATTAAGGCATGAGGATGTTCTTAAATTAAAGGATATGCTGGCTGATGAAAACCAATATCTTATCCGTGAATTGAGGCAATTATCCGGAGACGAAATTATAGGTGCGGAATCCGGTTTGAAAAATGTTATGGATATGGTACATCAGGTCGCGCCAAGAGATAACCCCGTGCTGCTTTTGGGGGAAACCGGAGTAGGAAAGGAAGTTATAGCTAATGCTATCCACTATTCTTCGCCCCGAAAAGATGGTCCGTTTATCAAAGTAAACAGCGGTGCTATTCCGGAAGGTCTTATAGACAGTGAACTTTTCGGTCATGAAAAAGGAGCATTTACAGGCGCTCTTAATCAAAAACGCGGCCGTTTTGAACGTGCGCATGGAGGAACGATCTTTTTAGATGAGATAGGGGATCTGCCCATGCAGGCACAGAGCAGATTATTGCGCGTTATCCAGCAAAAGGAGTTGGAGCGTGTTGGAGGAACTAAAACAATCCAGGTTGATACCCGTATCATAGCTGCCACTCACCGTAATCTGGAGCAAATGGTTGCAAAAAATAAATTCAGGGAAGATCTCTGGTACAGACTGAGCATATTTCCTATTATAATCCCTCCTTTGAGGCAGCGAAAATCCGATATTCCTGAGCTGGTTGAACATTTTTTGAAGCGTAAATCAAGAGAGCTGAACTTACATGGCATTCCACCTATTGTTCCCGGGGCTATAGACCGTCTGATAGATTATCAGTGGAAAGGAAACGTACGTGAACTTGAAAATATGGTGGAGAGGGCTTTGATACAATACAACGGCGGATTTTTAAACTTTGGTCATTTCATTGTTTCTCAGGTTCAGGACACACCAATACTTTCCAGCACGGATGGCAGGATGCTCACGCTTTGCGAGGTCAATGTCCGCCATATCCAGAAAGCATTGGAAGCAACTCACGGGAAAATTAACGGACCGGAAGGAGCTGCAAGAATTCTTGGCATACACCCCAGCACATTAAGATGCAAAATGGATAAACTTGGAATTAAATATGGTAAAAAAACAGTTTCGGTGCATTAAAAGCACAATAATAGACATAATACCGGCAGTTTGCCGGAGTTGTGGTAAATCAAAAATAGATCATAATTCCTGAATATATTTTATTTAAACCTGAGTCCAACGCCAAGATTGGCTAAAATGAGGTGCCTTGCTCCTGCTTTTGTTTGGATATTATTTATTATGTATCTCTTTATGCCAGTCCTCATCACCATATAGCTTCTCTATACAAACCGGACAGATGCTATGAGTGAATAAGGCATCCGTATGGCTTTGAATATAGACCTCTATTTGGCTCCAATAACCTTTATCGGTACGGATTTTCTTGCAATTAGAGCAGATAGGCAACAAGCCTTTCAGAGTTTTGATATTGTTAAGGGCGTGCTTTAGTTCCAAGATCAATTGATCACGTTCCTTTTCCGCTTTTTTACGTTCGGTGATATCCAAAAGATATCCTATACTTTTAACGGGAACACCGCTATCATCCAATATTACGTCCTCATTGGCGAAGACAACTCGCTCTTCGCCATCAGGCCGGATAATTCTCAATTCTTTCGGACCGATGCTATGCCCTGCCTTCATTGATTGATACCCTTTTACTATATTATCTCTGTCATCAGCATGAATATATTGAGTCAAACGTTCTTCGGGGGCAACTTCTTCCCGTGTAATACCAATAATCCGGAATAATTCATCGGACCGTTCGATACGATCGTTAACTATATCCCATTCATATGACCCGAGATGTGCAAGCTCCTGGGCCTGACTTAATAAATATTCACTTTGCTGTAGTTCTTCTTCCGCCATTTTGCGTTCGGTTATATCCTGCACATAACCCATAATTTTAACAGGCATACTATTTCCGTCAAATATTATGTCTGCATTGGAAGAGATAAACCTCTCTTCGCCGTCAGGCCTAATTATTCTGAATTCAACCTGACCGGTGCTATTTCCTGACAGCATCAGCTTTAACTGCTTTTCCACATAATCTCTGTCGTCAGGATGAACCCATTGAGACAGACGCCCTTGGGAACCAAATTCATCATGGGTAATGCCGAAAATCCGGTATAATTCATCGGACCGTTCAAAACTATTGTTAATCAGATCCCTTTCAAATGATGCGAAATGCGCAAGCTCCTGGACTCGATTTAATAAATTTTCAGTCTGCCGGAGTTTCTCCTCCGCCTTTTTACGCTCGGTGATATCATAAGAAATGACCATTAGCATGGAAATATCACCCTCTTTATCTTTTATGGGCTGAACATGAGACCAATACCATATTATTTTGCCGAAATATTCAATGGGGATTTCAAAATCAACTGCTTGCCCGGTCTCAATGATCTTTCGATGTTTTTCCATCATGTCTTCAGCAATAGGAGATAAGAAGTATTCATTTAATTTTTTTCCTGTAAAGTCTTCGGGCTTTCCTCCAAGAATTTCAGCCGACTTCCGGTTCATGAATATAAGCCTTAATTCTTTGTCATAAACATTGATAGGGCTTTCATAAATATCAATGAGCTGCCGGTATAAGTTTTCTGACATAAAAAATCCTCCAACCGGATAAAATCATCCGTTCAAAGCGGTCTGGGTTTAGGTATCAATACATCAATAAAAAAGCCTATCTTTGCATAACGCTATTTTTTTACATCTTATTGGATTTTTTAATAATTTGAGCTGACTATTGCAAATGCAAGTCGTAAATTTATATCAGGAAAGCCGTTTAAGTGTTTTATCATATTCGGGAAATCCTAATATGGATTGCAGCTCTTTAAACTCAAGGATCTCATCGGTGATTTCCCCATTTTTCAGGCGGGCAAGGGCCTTTTTCATGGCACAGGCGGTTGCAGAAAGCAGGGTCAGCGGATAAGCAGCGATGCGGTAACCCATGGACTCAAGTTCTTTTGGCGGCAGAACCGGTGTTACGCCGTGTTCGACCATATTAGCCATTTGACACCCGCCCAGTTTCCCGATTTTGGTCATCTCCTTTTTGGAACGGGGGGCTTCAATAAAGATGATATCTGCCCCCATGTTACGAAAAGTTTCGGCCCGGAAAAGGGCTTCATCGAGTCCTGTTGTTGCACGGGCATCGGTACGTGCAACAATAACGATATCCTCGTCATTTTTTCCTGCTTCGTTTCTGGCCTCTACAGCGGCTTTGATCCTTGTAAATGCAGTTTCGCGGTCAACAACATCTTTTCCTTTGGTGTGGCCGCATCGTTTGGGGCTGATCTGGTCTTCAATCATGATGCCGGAGGCACCGGCACGGATATATCCGTGCACCGTACGTTTTATATTAACGGGGTTGCCGTATCCGGTATCCCCGTCGCAGATAACTGGGATATCCGAGACATTGCAGATATTTTGTGCCTGATCCACCATCTCACCATAGGAAATCAGACCGGTATCCGGCAGCCCCAGACGAACGGCGGAAACACCAAACCCGCTCATGAAGGTAACTTCAAATCCGCTTTGGCTAATTAATCTTGCGCTTAGGCCATCATAACAGCATGGCATAATAATAAATTTGTCAGAGTTAATAAGCTCCCTGAGCTGTTTAACCGCTTTGGCCTGTCTGGACATTAGCTGATTTCATCTCCCGCGTTATTCCTGTTAAATCAAAAAATACATCGGCGGATAGGCAGAAGTACTTTTTGTTATGCCAGTGCATCTTTTACAGTTTCAAATCCTATCCGTTCTATCATTTTTCCAAGACGTTCGCCTTTTTTGGCATTTTCTGAATAATATCCGATTACTTTCTCAATGGCCAAAAGGGCTTCAGCGTCACTCAATTCGCTGGCCAACTCCTGGGCAATTCGCGGTTTTGCTCCAACATTACCACCGATAACAAGGGTCCATCCTTTTGATTTTCCGAATAGGCCGATATCGCGTACCCAGGATTCGGCACAATTGATATTACATCCTGATACGGCAATTTTGAATTTTCCGGGAAGCTCCATACCGTGATACTTTTCGTCCAGCTTCATTCCCATTCCAAGTGAATCCTGCTGTCCGATCTTGCAAAAAGTTGTTCCCGGGCACGTACGTACACTGCGTACGCACATCCCCACAGCCGCACCTGGTTTTAAACCCAGGTCTTTCCAGACATTATCGATGTCTTCTTCCCGAATACCCACCAGGGCAATGCGTGTTGCACCGGTGATTTTCATGGCCTGGACTTTGTACTTTTCTGCCACATCGGCAAGTTTCCTTAAGATTTCCGGCGTTACTATGCCGCAGGGGGTGTGAGCCGCAATTGCATAGGTTTCATTGTCCCTCTGAATAATAGCGCCTTTTTCTCCGAGTTTAAGCATGAATCTTCCTCCTGAAATATATGTTATGTAGTTATATATATTAAGAGCGGTTTTTTACTTGTGATCAATTTATACTAGGCAGCAATCCGCCAAGATCACTCAAACAACCCTTCTTTCCTGTTCCAATTAAAATCTGATATTGAGAAATTCTGCTATCCGGATAAAAACACGCTGTGAAAATTCACCTCTTAAAAGGTCGTGTCGGTCGTAGTTGAACATGACCAACTCCTTATCCTCTGAACCGAGGTTTTCAAATACTTCTTTGCTTCCTTCAGGGTGAACAACCGGATCCCCGGATGATTGTATCAAGAGAGCAGGAATCTCTATGCGATCAAGCCGGAGTGAGAGTTGTTCCATTAGCTCCAGCAGCTCTTTTACCCCGCTTATTGGATTGCGTAAATAGTTGATATGCGGGTTTTCAGGCTCATTTAGCACAAAGTGCCTCTGGCCCTTATCTTTCACAAGTTTGTCCAACAGTTTGTTCCATACAACAAGGGCCGGGGCAAATTTTGCGTTTCGTTGCCTCAATCTCATTGCACAGTTCACTGCAAAAACGGCATTAACCTTATATGGCATGTTTGCGGCTGCAAGCAGTGCCAAACCTGCTCCCATGCTGACACCGCCCAAAACGACATCCTTGGCACTATTCGCCAGAATCATATAACCGCATTCCACTGATTTCAACCAATCTTCCCAGGTTCTGAGAGATAGATCTTCGGGACTGGTGCCATGACCGCGAAGCCGCGGGGCATAAACGGTGTAGCCTTGCCGATATAGATAATCAGCCAGGGGCCTGACCTCTTCTGGAGCAGCCAAATAACCATGAACCAGCAATATTCCGGCCTTCGGGAAAATTTTGCGATAATAAATCGGAGCACCAATGTTTTTAGGTTTTGATTCGCCCTCGCGCCAATAGGCTTCATAGTCGGAGTCAAATTCCTGTTTGGCTATCTGTAGAAATTTATGTCTCAGGAACCGGCGTACTGACCACCAGGGCTGCTCAACAATTAAACGCACTTTCAAAGTCAGCAGCCGAAGATACTCTACCTCATTGAGAATAACCTGGTAAGGATTATCTCTCCTGATGCTATGAAAATCAAAAAGAGTTTTGATTACCGGTATCCTTAAGCTTATGATATCACCTTCTACTTCCGCTACACCGCTTTGTTTTGCCACTTCAAGAAAGTCAGCCAGAATTGTGCGGTAGTTGCGGCACAGTTGAACGTATTGGTTCTGGCGTAACCCTGCGTGCAGCCTTATGGACTTAAGCTTGGCGACTTCTTCCGCAGCCAGGTAGAGTCGTTGTGCCAGGTTAAAAAGGCTCAATTTTTTTCCGGGATAATATTTCAAGATATAGGCAATGAGGTGGTCATAATTAACCGTCGTATTTTGGTAAATGGAGGCCATCACCTTCAAGGTAAGCTTAGAGGCTATATGTTGCATTAATGGCCTGGATGTTAGTAAATCGTCTGGCATTATGGCGTGGGGGGTGCGTATGTCTTTTTGAATAATCCGCTTTGTGAGTAATGGTCTTATGGCTAAAGGTTTGCCGATAGTGATGTCAATATCTACTCCGGATAGAAGCATGGTCCCTTCGGTTTGCAGTTCCTCTACTATGCTGTCTGATATATCTTTTACTATGTACGAGGCAATTTTCTCAATGGCGTTTTGCCGTGAGCGGATAGGATAATAGCTGATATTAACCGGAAGAAGAAAGGTTTGTTTCTTGCTAACTTGTTCCATGGAAGAAAGATTAAAAACCCTGAGCTGCTGATCAAGCAAATCGCCGTCCGTTGCCTGCAAGTGTTGAAGTCTTAACCGGTAGAACTCGGTACGTAATGCCAGAGCTGCAGCGCCGGTATGAGGTGGTCGCCGGATGCCAGTAGCACTGTATATGAGGAATTTGCCGCGCTCAATTATCTTTTTGTCCTTGACCATACTTCCTTCCGGAAAAATTAGCCATGGATTGTCTCCGATTAGCAAAGAGCGAATAATAATTTCGTCACGGTGGGGATCCTTAGTAGATACTGCACCCATTTTGTCCAAATATTTGCCCAAAGCTCCGGTAAATAGTCCATGGTAGGCAAGCGACATAATTGGTTTACCGGTGAGTTTGTGAAATTCGTAAGGAAGAACCAGGGTTTCGAGGCGAGTGAAATGGTTTACTGCAAAGATGATTACACCGTCCGGAATGTTTTCGGCACCGTGAACATGCACTGATGCCTTAGACAAACGGCTCAGGGCCTGTATAGCCATCTTGCTGAGCGACAAAGCCAAGCGGTTGATCTCTGCCATCACATCTCCCGTCTTAAAGAAGCCGCTTTAAGCCCGGCAATCATAGTGGTTTAGTCAATGATAGAAATTTATTTTTCGTAACATTGAATATCACAAAGATAGAATTATGTGTCAATAAAAAATGTTCCCCATTATGTTGTGGTTGTTGAGGTGATTTGTTCTATTGTGGAACTACCGGTAATGGTGCATTCAATAAATTTATTGTTATCATGATCCTCACACCTGGATATTAACCCCTTGTTTATTCTTGTCAATAATAATAATTTTAAATAGTTTAATTGTAAAATGCGCATAGTAATATGCGCATAATCATTCTTGCAATTAAATGTAATTTCGATATAAATAACCAATGTCTTTATAAATAGTTAAGCCTCTGCTTAAAAAAGCGTAGCTTTCTTTCTCAATCCCGGAGATCAAAATCGTGATAAAGTAAGGTCTATAGATATGGCATTATTAGTAAATGAAATCTTTTACAGCATACAGGGTGAATCTTTATACAGCGGGCTGCCTTGCACTTTTGTAAGACTTACTGGCTGTAACTTGAGATGCACCTACTGCGATACAATATATGCATACAGCGAAGGTACTGAAATAGAAATAGGCAGTCTTGTGAAAAAAATTTCAGATTTTGGCTGCTCTTTGGTTGAAATTACAGGTGGAGAGCCTTTGATACAGGACCAATCACCGGCATTAATTGAGAAACTTCTTGATAATGAATTTACTGTGTTGCTTGAAACAAACGGAAGTATCGATATAAGCTGCGTTGATAAACGATGTATTAAAATACTTGATATAAAATGTCCGACAAGCGGTGAGTCTGAAAAAAATAATCTGGCTAACTTAAACAGACTTGATAAAAAAGACCAGATTAAATTTGTAATCGGAAACAGATATGATTATGAGTTTGCAAAAAAAATCGTAAAACAGATCCCCACAACTTTTTTCCGGGAAAATATTCTTTTTTCTCCTGTCAATAGTATTCTCGAATTATCAGAACTGGCACAATGGATACTCGAAGATAAATTAAAAGTTCGGTTCCATCTTCAATTACACAAAATAATCTGGCCTGATACAATTAGAGGCGTATAGAAAATTAAAAGGATTTACGATGCGAAAAAAAGCCATAATACTTTTGAGCGGAGGCCTTGATTCAACAACGGTAATGGCTATTGCAAAGCATGAAGGTTTCGACCTTTACAGCATGAGTTTTTTTTACGGTCAACGCCATTCATATGAACTAAATGCTGCAAAAAAGGTAGCGGAAGTATTTAATGTAAAGAAGCATCTTGTAATAAATATAGATCTTAATAAAATAGGCGGATCAGCCTTAACAGCTGATATCAAAGTACCTAAATCAAGATCGTTCAATTCAATAAAAAAAGGAATCCCTGTTACATATGTTCCTGCGAGAAACACCATTTTTCTATCTCATGCACTTGCCTGGGCCGAAGTTATAAAGTGCTTCGATATATTTATAGGGGTTAATGCAATTGATTTCAGTGGCTACCCCGATTGCAGGCCCGAATTTATCAATGCGTTTGAGCATATGGCAAATCTTGCAACAAAAGCCGGAGTTGAAGGTAAAATGCGTATCAATATCCAAACCCCCTTAATCAAAATGACTAAGGCTCAAATTATTAACAAAGGAATTGAGCTCGGGGTTGACTATTCGCTAACCCACAGCTGTTATGATCCTGAAGCAGACGGCAGTGCATGCGGTTTTTGTGACAGCTGCTTTTTAAGAAAAAAAGGATTTGATGAAGCAGGACTTATTGATCCTGTAAGATACAGCGGTACTTTATAAAAACATATTGCTCCAACCGTTGGTGAGCCAGGCAGCAATTGACAAATCCTTCTGATAAGTTTAACAAAATTTATTAAATAAATAACTTGTATAATCCGATAATACATTTAACACAAGAATCCGTATTAAGCGGATATAGCAAAGGTGCGCAAAATTCTTATGGAATAGCGCAGTCAAATTTAAACTACAAAAGATTAAATGTAAAACGAGGGAGCCAGTTTCAAAACGTCCCATTTTGGCCGATCTCTGCGTTGGGCGAAAATTTTAATCCTCGAAATACTCCATGTATTCCTGCGGTTAAAATTTTCACCCGCCTTGACCTTGACCAAACTGAAACGTTTTGAAAGTGGCTCGAGGGGCACTTTTTAAGAAGCTGGCGGCTTCCTCTTGTTTAATCTGTTTTAAATACATGTCAAATAAAAGATGTGGGAAAAATTGTTATGAACTTATTAAAAAAAAATCCTACGCTTTTTATGGGAATAAGCATTACTGTCTTTTTCTTATGTATAAGCTTATTTCGCACAGACTTTCTTGATATTCTTGAGTATAAACTCTATGATGCAATGATGGGTTTTAGGGCAGAACCTGAATCATCAAGCGTAATAGCCATAGTTGACATAGATGATGATTCGATTGAAAAAATTGGACGCTGGCCGTGGTCGCGTAACATTCTTGCAAATGCCATCGAAAAGATCAATTCTGGGAATCCTAAAGTAATAGGTCTCAATCTTATACTCAGCGAACCTGAAGAAAGCACCGGGTTAAAAACGGTTAATGATCTGGAAGAGCTTTTTACATCAACATTTTCAAAAACAGGCGGCGAAAAATACTACACATTTCTTAATGTCCTGCATGAAACCAGAGAAAAACTTGACAATGACAAAAAACTTGCCCAAGCAATAAGAGAATCCGGTAAAACTGTCCTGCCCATCTATTTTAAAGAAGCTGCCGCAACGAGTGATGAAACAAAAGAAACCGATGATATATTATATGATTATTCGATTCAGAAAATAATAAGTCCAGCGGGTGTACAATATTACCGGGCTGATGAAATAATACTTCCCATGCCTACATTCCTTAAAGCATCGACAGGTATAGGCCATATTAACTTCGGCAATGATGTGGATGGTATTGCAAGAAGAGAGCGTCTCATTTATGAATATCATGGACTTTATTATCCGTCATATACCTTAAAACTTGCTTGCGCCTTTCTTAACATTCCCATGGAAAAACTTTCAGCCCAATTGGGTTCGAGCGTTACCTTGGGCGCTCTTAAAGTGCCTACTACGTTTGCTTCCGAACTTCTTATTAATTATAAAGGGCCCAGCGGCTCTTTTAAAAGGTATTCATTTTTTGATGTTATAAATGACAAAATCCAGCCTGATGTTTTTAAAAAAAAGCTTGTTCTTGTAAGCGCATCCGCAGCCGGAATTATGAATCCTACCAGCACGCCAACCGATCCGGCTTTGCCTGTGGGTGAATTTTCTGCCAATGTTATCTGGACTATAATTAACAGTAAATTTATTCAACAGCCTTACTGGACCCCAATGGCTGAACTTGCTGCCATACTTATAATAGGTTTTATTATCACATTTGTATTCTCAAAGTTAAAAGCAAAAACAGTAGGTGTCACATTTATTGTTATGATCACATTGCTTATAGGAAGTTCGGCTTTCTTTTTTGTGTCAAAAGGATACTGGGTCCGTGTTGCCTATCCCGCTCTTGAACTTGTCATTGGTTATATTGGAGTGATAAGTCTTAGATATTTTGTGACCGAGTCAAAAAAAGAAAAAATAGAGGTTGAATCAGCCGAAACAAACCGAATGCTTGGACTCTCTTTTCAGGGTCAGGGCATGCTTGATATGGCCTTTGATAAATTCCGGCGAGTTCCTGTGGATGATCAGATGAAAGATATTCTTTACAATCTTGCGCTTGATTATGAAAGAAAAAGACAATTCAATAAAGCAGCATCAGTATATGAATATGTGGAAGAATATGACAGCAAATTCAAAGATGTTTCTGAAAGGAAAAAGAAACTAATCAAAGCCAGTAATACCATGGTGTTCGGAGACGGAGTGTTTGGAGCATCTCCTTCGTCAGACGGTTTTCTTTCAACCACCACGGGCACAAAACCCACACTTGGCCGATACGAAATACAAAAACAGCTCGGAAAAGGAGCGATGGGAATTGTCTATCTGGGTCTGGATCCCAGAATAAACCGGACAATGGCAATAAAAACTTTTCAATTCAATGAAGAAGATCATACTTCCGAAGACATTAAAAATATGAAAGAAAATTTTTTCCGGGAAGCCGAAAGCGCCGGAACTCTTTCCCATCCGAATATTGTAACTATTTATGATGCAGGAGATGATCAAAACCTCGCATACATAGCTATGGAATATCTTGAAGGTGAAAATCTTGATAAATATATTCGAAAGGAGAATCTTCTTCCTATCCCAAAGGTTATTGACTATGTTGCAAGCATTGCCGAAGCCCTTGATTATGCCCACCGGAAGGGAATTATCCACCGCGATATTAAACCTGCGAACATTATGCTTTTAAAAAGCGGAGTAGTTAAGATAACAGATTTTGGCATTGCAAGAATAGCCGCCACTTCACAGACTCAAACCGGTGTTATAAAAGGTACACCGTATTATATGTCTCCGGAACAGTTTTCCGGAGAAAAGGTTGATGGAAGATCTGATATATTTTCTTTAGGAACAATGCTTTTTCAGCTTTTGACCGGCCAATTTCCTTTTGTTGGGGAAAGCCCGGCGGCATTGATGAATCAAATAATGAATGTAAGGCATCCCGATCCTAAACAAATTAACCCCAGGATATTAAAACCTCTTGTAACAATAATTGACAAGGCTTTAGAAAAAGAACGAGAAAAACGTTATCAGCAGGTATCGCAGATGGCATCTGATCTAAGGGAAACAGGTAAAAAAATTAATGCGGCTATCGCCAAGTTGAAATTAAAAAGTAATGCCTGATAGTGTTCGCACCTGATATAATATTCAGGATGGTAAAGTATGATGCTTTTTTACTTGAAAAATAATCAGAAAAAAATATATTTTATATGTTCATCATGCTTGACCTCAACAACTTTTTATTATATAAAGGAAAAAATCTGAATCTGATGAATTTAAAGATCGATTCTACATTATCTTTTGTATTAGTTCATATAGGGACATAGCTTACATGGTAGTTGTTGAATCAACTGGCATCAGTGATGTTGGAAGAAAAAGAAAAAAGAACGAAGATTCCTTCTATATCGACAATTCCATGAATCTTTTTGTAGTTGCTGATGGTATGGGAGGACATAATGCCGGAGAAGTAGCCAGTACTATTGTTGTCGAAACCGTCCGTGATTACATGAACAGGTTTACAGATAATAATATTGAGATTGAAGAGCTTGAAGATTCGGACACATCTCTTTCGAAAGAAGCTAACCGGCTTATTTCAAGCATACATCTTGCTAATAAAGGAGTTTATAGTTTATCTAAAAGCAATGAATCGTATGAGAATATGGGGTCGACTGTTTCAGCGGTTCTTTTTACTAAAGAAAATCTGATTGCAGCTAATGTGGGCGACAGCCCGATTTATCTTATACATAATGACAGTGTAGAGCTTCTGTCTGTACCACATACTGTTTTAGCCGAACAGATGGCTGTTAATCCTCAAAGAGCAAAAATGCTTGAACACCATTTCAAGCATATGTTAACACAGGCTGTCGGTATAGAAGAAACGGTAAAGCCTGATATATGCGAAACACCCATTTACAAAGGGGATGTTTTAGTATTAAGCTCTGACGGATTATCAGATTATGTTTCGCCTGAAGAGATACTTGACACAGTCAGAAGAGAACATCCTCAGAAGGCATGCAGGGCGCTTGTTGATCTTGCAAATGAACGCGGAGGTAACGATAACATAACCGTTATTGTTTTAAAGGTTAAGGATAAAAAAAATCGAAACGGCCTGTTGAAAGGATTGATTACAAAACTAATAAATATTTTAAAATAATTTTTATTTTTACTAACCTTTATAAATGAGGTATTTCAATGCCGACACTAACACTTAAATTCAAAGATAATGTTATTTCCGAATATGTTCTTGAAAAAGAAAAATCTCTTAATATCGGAAGGCGGGAAGATAACAATATCGTTATCGACAATCTAGCTGTATCCGGACACCATGCCAAGATAGATTCGGTTGGCGAAGGTTTTTTGCTGACCGATCTTCAAAGCAAAAACGGCTCCTTTGTTAATGAGCAGTATATAAGTTCGCACTGGCTTCAGCAGGGAGATATCATTACAATCGGCAAACACAATCTTGTTTTTAAATATAGAGAGAACGAAGCCAAACCTGAAGCTACCGGTCCGGAAGATATGGATCAGACTATGGTTATGGATACAGATGCATATAAAACAATGCTTGCCAAGAGCACCCCAAATGTCGCTGACCTCCCGGCATCTAAAACTCAAGCAGGTGAGCCGGCTGGCATTTTATCATTTATATCTGGCGGTACTGGAGAAATAGAAATATCAAAAAAACTCTTCAAGATTGGAAAAGCATCAACAAACGATATAGTTGTAAGTGGATTTATGGTGGGCCAGGTTTCAACCACAATAAGCAAAAGGCCTAGCGGCTATTTCTTAAGCCATGAAGGTGGGTCAAAACCAAAAGTTAACGGAAATTCTGTAAGTGAGTCTGTTAAACTTAAGGATTTTGATGTTATCGAAATCGGTTCCGCAAAGATGAAGTTCTTGTTAAAATAACCTGTATTATTGTTTATATTGTTGATGATTTTGTTGTTTCAAAGAGTTTTAATACAAAGAGAGAGATATATTCTTCGTAACAATATTAATAATTATTTTCTTTTTTTTTGCAAACCGCTATAAACTTCGATTTTCTTCCTTCCGCTATATTTGTCAAAACCGTTCAAATTTTATTTTCCATTTAGTTCAGGAGACAATTAATGGGATTTTTTCAAAATGACCTGTCAAAATCGGCAGCACCCGGACCCAAGAATGTTTATACGGAAAGGAAAAACCCGGAAAAAGACGCATGGCATATAGCTTTCTTTATTGAAAACCATCTCGATTACAACTCATATCCGGACCAGGTTGCAACTCCTGAGCAGGTGAGGTTTATGGTTTATACGGAAGAGGATGAACGTTATTACCCTTGTTCCGATAAAATGTTTGAAAGTATAATGAACCGTAACAATCAGGATTTTGTGAATGAAAAATATAATGCTGTTCTTGAGCGGATACTTAATGTTGTTGATGAGCAAATAGAAGATGAAAACGAAAATAATTTTCTCAAATCTCTAATAAAAATAAAGTTCATGCATGAAACAAGAGATACTATTATGCTTCCGTCACGTCTTGAAAAGCGGCTACTTCGAATATTCATTAATCACTCAAATATATCAGACCCCTATTTATGCGAAAAAGCCTTTCGTAATTATTCTGCTAAAAATTCAATAAAGTCTGAATCTTATAAAAAAGCCCTAAACATTATAGACCCCTCATATTTTAAAGATATTCCCGATACAATTTCAAATATCAGGAAATTGGCCGACTACCTTGAGCTTAAAAGGCTTTTTACCCTCAGTGTGGAAAATTCCCTTTGGACATCTGCTAAATCGGCAGGGTATTCGGAAGAAGATTTTCTAAAAATATTCGAAAGGAAATTTACAGGCAATGGAGCCGAACTGCTTTTTGATCTTCTTTGTAAAAGTAATAATGACAGCGGGCAGGACTCGCGCAAGAAAATTCTATGGCTTATAGATGAGGCTGGCGAAGCTGTTGTAGATTTAACAATAGTTCAATATCTTGTTAAACTTGGTCACAAAATAATTCTGGTATTTAAAGAAGGGCCACTTTTTACCAAGGCCACTTTTTATGATGCGATTGGGGATGAGGCTCTGGCTGAAGATCTTAAAGGAGCTTATTTTATTAAAGATAGACATCTAGGAAAAAATGAGCTGATCAGGATCATCAGAAGCGATAAAGATATTATGGCAATATCAGACGGAATTTCCGAAAATGTAAATCTTCTTCTCACATCCACAACATTTGCCCGTTTTTTCAAAGAAGTTGATTTCATCATTTCAAGAGGTTTTGACCAGAAAAGGCGGTTTTTTGACACTCATTTCCAATTCACACAGGATATTTTCAATATTTCAGCTGGTGAAAATGATTCCGTGAATATCAGTTACAAGCCAAAGCATCCCTTAGTTATTAAATTTTCCTATGAAAGCCTTGAAAAAAAGGCAAAAACAATAATCAACCAGATGTCTGAATCAAAGAAAAAGGGCATGACTGTTATATTTTATAGCGGCATAATAGGTTCAATACCTGGAAAAATAAAAATGGCAAAAAAAATTATGTCCGTTTTTATTCAGCATCTTAGAGAACGCTTCGCAATGACATTTATAATTAATCCTTCAGAATACTACGAAACCGGAATGGATGCTGATGATCTGATGTATATGTGGGAAATAGTCCAGAGAAGCGGTTTAATCGACATATGGAGATTCCAATCATATGATGATATAGTCGAAGCCTTTCAGATCATTGGAAGAAAAGTTCCTCCCGAATGGGTTGGCAAAGATGCAACATTCAGCACCGGTTGTACAAAAGAGATGAAAATCGCAACCGAAGTCCTTGAAAAACATCCTGAAATGCAAATCAGTGGCCCTTCAAAAGAAAAATTCATGAGACGAAATGAATATGGAGTAGGCAAGATGTATGATCAGAGACTCGGTGATATCTGTAATTTATAGTTATCTTAAAATTTATTGGTTATAAGACCGTAAGCCCTTTTTCAAAACACATTAAGAAGTTTGTTGGCGTTCAATCCCAGTATCCCTTCAATAACTGAAGGATCAAGAGGCAGTGTTTTTATATAGTCCACATTCTTTTTAATGGATGTTACATCCGGATAATCCGATCCGAAAATTATTTTAGATCCGATCCTTCCGAGACGAGGAAAATATTCAAGGAGTTTAGACGGGGGCAATCCGGAAATTTCAAGATATATGTTTTTGTGCAGGGAAGCTAGCGTAAATGCCTTGTCATACCAGAATCCTCTTCCAGCATGGGCCATAACAATATTGAGCTTTGGGAAATCAACAGCTACTTCATCCAGATAAATGGGATCACAATATTTCAGTTTCGTTCCCTCAAATACGGAAGTTCCTATATGATATAGTATTGGAATACCCAATTTCTGTGCGGCTGCATAAAGGGGGTACAGGTTTTGCTGGTTGGGGTAAAAATGCTGGTAGCTAGGCCACAGCTTTATTCCTTTAAAGCCTTCCCCAACAAGCTTTTCCAGCATTACATCCATATGAACATCCAAAGCGGGATTAATACTGCAAAAAGGTATCAGCCTGGGTTCCCCTTTGCACAGTGAAGCCACAAATTCGTTAGATACTATTCCGGTTACTGTTGGAATTCTTTCAGCAAGCAATACCGTATAGTCAATTTCTTCCTCATCAAGAAAAGAAAGTATATCGCGAGTAGTTGGAATATTTGCGAATCGTTTGACCCACGCAGGGTTTCTTTTTTTCAGCAATCCCATTGGCTGAGGCAAAAAATCAACAAGGGCACTTAAGGGATGATAATGGAAATCGATTATTTTCATAACTCTCTCAATATAATTTTCTTTTAACAGTCTCCATATGTGGCATAAAACATTCTGATAAAATTCATATGGCTCTGGAATGCAATTTCAGGTATTTCCTTATAATTATACCATGCGGCATCCGATGCATCATATCCGGTGCTGAGAATTCCGCTGTAGTTTCTTACAAGATATCCAACGATAAGAACTGAATGATACTGCTGGTTCTGGTTTGAACTGACTCCAAGAAGCATCTCAATTTTTCCTTTTAAGCCCGTTTCTTCCTCGAGTTCACGCAAAGCGCCTTCTTCAGGATTTTCGCCAAGCTCAATAAACCCGCCCGGCAGGCACCAGAATCCCACTTTAGGTTCCACATTTCTTTTGACAAGAAGTACTCTCTTTTTATCATCAATTGTTACAAGACATGTTGCAGGAACAGGATTTTCATAAATAGGCTCGTTGCATTTTTCGCAAAACAGGCGAATCCTGTCTTCAAATAACTTCTCAGTCAGAATTGCACCACAATAATAGCAGTTCGTTTTTTTACGCATTAATCGTCGAAATTACCTTTCGCTCCTTTGTCAGATACTATTGAAGCAGCTTTCTCGGAAATTTTTTCGGGCGTCCACTGTGATGGATCTTCACTTCTTGCAGTTTTTGGCCCCGGATCGTATGATCCGGCATCTATTATATTTTGTATGGCAAGCGGTGCGGAATCTTTACCGTTAAAAACATTTACAAGCATGTTGTATATAAAGTCTTCCACTCTTTTTGCCATTCTGTCTCTGATGTTTTTGGGCTGTCCCAATATCTTATTTTCAAAAGCAAGATTAAGCGACTTGTAGTTTCCACCTTTCCATTCTTTTGAATCTGCATAGGCAACCATCTGCTTCCACAGTTCTTCTGTTACTCCCTCATCTTTTACTTTTATGAAGTTTCCATTACTATCAAGTATGGCGTTTCCGTAGTCATTTACTTCAAGACCCCATGAAATCATCTGAAGCGCTGTTGCAACATTTGCCTTTGTTGTACGTGTTTTTGAAGCTATTTCTCTTAATCTGTCAGAGCTGTTTCCTGAGGTCCCATGCTGAGCTCCGGAAATTTTATATTTAGCTAATGCCTCATGAATACTAAGTGTTAAATCAACATGTATTCCCTGGTCGCTTGCTTCAATCCCATGCGTTGTCCCGTTATTTAAAGCAATCCAGTCCGGAAATATATCATGCGCATTAAGGCCCTGGATAAGAAATAATGCTTCATCAACAGTTGAAAGCCCGGATTTGCCCTTTATTTCGCCAACTTCGGTTTCAAGACCGGCCCATTTCGGAATAAAAGGATTTAATTCTATATTCGCCAAAAGATTCTTATCATCCGGCATATGGGATGCATCAATTGCAATTGAAGTCATGCCTGCTTCAAAAATAGTGGGGATCTCAATTTTTGCAGCAACGATGTCCTGTTCTTTTTTTATTCCGTAGTGATCTGCATGAATCGCAACAGGGATTGTAATGCCAAGCTCATTGCAAAGGGCATCTACCTGTCTTGCAATATTCCAATAATTAACAGCACAATAAGAACTCGCACCACCCTCGGACTTTGCGATTTCAATCATAATTGCCGAATTTGCTCTTTGGGCAGCCATCAATGCACCACGTATTATTATATTGCTTCTGCCGTTTGCAGCCATTGAAATAGCCTTGCCCTTGGCTATCATTGCCCTGTCGATAAATTTTCCGCTGACTATAAGGGCTTTTGAATTTGGGAAAAGTTTTTTGATGTTTGGTGGACGGCCAATCTCTATCACTTTATCAAAATCAGAAACACCGTCGGTCATAGTAAACCTCCTTTAACAATTATAAATTACCGCAAATATAAAACAACGGAATCTATTTGCGGTACTGTGTTTTTGCCTTTTTATTCTATGTTTTCTTTAACTTTTTTTGCTTTGTTATATTGGTTTAAAGAATTCTTAATGCTTTTTTCTGCATCCTTGTTATATGCTTCAGCTTCAGCTTTTAATGCCTTTTGTTTTTCCGTGAATTGTTTAACTTTTTCATTAAAAGCCTCAACTTTTGAATTATACTCACGTGTCTCAGATTTTGTTTTAAGCATTTCTTTCAGATTATCAAGCTCACTTTGTTCTTTATTCAGATCATCCAAATCTTTATTTATTTCCTGTTGTTTTTGATCCAGGCGTCTTTTGGTTGCATCTAATACTTCATCACTTGTTACATTACTCTCCTGGTCTTCTTCTGCTTCCTGCGTTGGTTCTGAAATATTTTTAGTATCAGGATCAATTTCAGTGTTTGTTTCAACGTCTGTTGCCTCACCAGTATATTCGTTCTCGAAACCTCTATATTCGTTGGTAGAAGATCTCTGGGTTTTTGGAACTTTGCTGTAATCGTCAGTATATCTGACCTTACCATTCTTATCTGTATAACGGTAAAATTCGGCTGACGCGGGAACAGAAAATAATAATACCATAAGAAATGACAAGAGTTTTATTTTTTTCATATGCAATTCTCCCTCTAATATTTCTTCAGATAAAGCGGATTCAAGACTTTCTCAATTTTTTTTATGCTAAACCCAAAATGGTTTAAGTTCAAGATGTTTTGTGATCAATATGCTTATATGATACAAAAACTAAAACGTTTTGAAAGTAGCTCATTTGATAACATTAATTGTATTTATTTCTTGCTTGGCAGACCATTTACAAATAAATATTATTTTTCAAATATTTTAAACCATTAACAGATTTTAAGATAAATATAAATCAATAATGTGAAGCCGCTCATTTTAAGGCTTTAAGTAAATATCAACAATTAATTGACAATAACAAAAAGTAATGTAAACTTTTTATAACACCTTACACAAGAAGAGTGATAAAATAATGAGACGTTTCAGATTATTGTTTATTCCAATTTTGTTTGTTTTGCTCGCCTGTATTCCAAAAACTGATGTTGTTAATGTTGCAGTTGAAGATAACGCGGGAGAAGCTTTATTTTCAAAGGCTGAAAATCTCTTTTCCGCACAAAAATATAATAAAGCCCTTGAAGCATATAGTGAATATATTGTAAGATTTCCGGAAAGCAGTCTTGCCCCTTCCGCTTTGCTTCGGATGGGAAATATCTATGATGGTATAGGTGAAAACAAAAAGTCACTTAGCAGCTACTTGCATATTATCAATTACTATCCTAAAAGCATCTATATTCCTGATGTAAAAATAAAAGTTCTTGAAGGATATTTCAAGCAAAAGATGTTTGAAGATGTAATAAATTATTCAGCAAGTATATTTTCAGACAAGCTTTCTGATAACTATATTTCAAAAGCATATGTTTTAGTTGGAGATGCCCAGATCTCTTTGAATCGCTCTTCAGATGCAGTTGTCTCTTTCTTCAATGCCCGATCAAAAAACATGGAACATGATAATGAAGTTATTAATACAAAACTCAAAGATGCCGTTTCACAACTTGAAGATAATGATATACAATTTCTCATAGAAAGCACAAAAGACTATAACCTGAAAGGATACCTGCAGTATCAGATTGGTTTACGCTATTATGAGAAACAAAAATATAAAGAGGCTGCTAGTGTTTTCACTTCTATTATACAAAAAGCACCTACTCATGAAAATGTTAAAGAAGCAAAGATTGTTTTGCAAAAAATATATGATAATTCAACGGGTAAGCCATTTGCAATCGGTTGCATACTTCCTTTAACAGGGGCGTTTAATGTTTTTGGAAACAAGGCATTAAAAGGAATAAAACTCGCTTTGAGCAGGTTCTCTGATGAAAAGGGACAAGCGTTGGTAAACCTTGTGGTAAGAGACACCGAATCTGATCCTGACAGTGCTGCAATAGCTGTACAAGAACTTGTAAAGGAAAATGTCTCAGCAATTATCGGACCTATGGGAACAGATGAATCCGTTGTCGCAGCTAAAGAAGCTCAGGCAAACAACGTTCCGATTATATTACTGACACAGAAAGAGGGTATTACAAAAACAGGAAATTTTGTTTTCAGGAACTTTTTAATGCCGGAAATGCAGGTAAAGGCCATTGTGAAATACGCAATGGAAAAAAGAGGGATAAAAAGATTTGCGATTTTATATCCTAATGAAAATTATGGCGCGAAATTTATGGGCCTGTTTTATGATGAAGTTACGGCAAGTGGCGGTACAATTGTAAGTGCGGAATCATATGATCCAAGCCATACGGATTTTACCGATATAATTAAAAAAATTATTGGGAAACGGACTTATTTATACAATAATATTGAGAATGAGAAGTCATCCGAATCATCGTCTACAGATGAAGAGCAGAATGCTTCCGTTGATAAAAAACAGAACGAAAAAAAAGAATTGTTGCTTGATTTTGAAGCTATTTTTATCCCTGATTCACCTGCAAAAGCCGGCCTTATTATTCCTCAGCTCATATATGAAGATGTAAATAATGTTTATTTGTTGGGCACAAATCTCTGGCACTCACAAAAAATGATAACTATGGCAGGTGAGTTCATGCAAGACAAAACTATAATACCGGACGCTTTTTATGGCGAAAAAGATTCGACTAAAATGAAAGACTTTTATAATTCTTTTATAGCATTTTTCGGTGAAGAACCCGGTTTTATTGAAGCTGTAGCTTATGATACAGCTATGATGTTGTTTCAGACAGTAAGCAAATCCAGCGACCGGTTCCCGGAATCGGTAAGAAATGAACTTATCAAAATAAAGAATTTTGACGGACTCACGGGACTTACTTCTTTTGACAGTGAGCAGGACGCACAAAAAAAACTATATCTTATTACTATAAAAGGGAATAGATTCGTTGAGCTTGGCACAGATTAAACTCCGGCTTCCTGCGCTTGATAATTTTTCAAAGATCCCTGGCCTGTTGCTTCAAGTACGCTTTGCCAAAGCTTGCCATTAGGGTTTACCTGTTTTCTCTTTTTTGCTGATTCAACCATAGGAATATGAACAAAATTGTTGCTCCAGCTTCCAACAAGAATTTTAGTTTTACCCGCCATCGCAGCGTGTACTGCGTCTCTTCCGAGAAAACTGCAAAAAACATGGTCATTGGCGTTTGCAGGAAGACTTCTGATTATGTAGCTGGGATCTATATATTTCAATGATACTTCAATCTTTTTGGATTCGAAATAGTTCAGTATTGCACCTTTTAGATACAAAGCGATATCGTTTAACTTTATATTGCCTGATGCATCAGCTTCTTTCTCATCACTTTTAACAAATTTCTGCCCGGCTCCTTCCGCAACTATTATTACTGCATGTTTTCTTTCTGTCAGTCGTTTTTCCAAAGAGACTAGGAGTCCATTTGGGCCATCAATATCAAAATCTATTTCGGGAATAAGGACAAAATTTACATCCTGCTGGGCAAGAACAGAAGTTGCGGCTATGAAGCCGGAATATCTTCCCATGAGTTTAATAAGTCCTATACCGTTTAGATAGCTGCTTGACTCGTTATGAGCGCTTTTTATTGCAAGAGTTGCCACATCAACTGCCGTATCAAATCCGAATGATCTGGAAACCATGTAAATATCGTTATCAATAGTCTTTGGAATACCAACTACACTTATTTTAAGACCTCTTTTTGAAATGGCGTCTGCAATTTTTATTGCCGCTTTAAGGGTTCCATCACCTCCTATCATGAAAAGGGCGCCTATTCCCATTCTTTCAAGACTGTCAACAATCTCATCAATTGACTGTGGTCCTCTGGATGAGCCGAGAATAGAACCGCCTATTTCGAGTATATGTAAAATTGTATGAGGCTTAAGCTCCATGATGTCATGCCCATACTTTGGAATAAAGCCCTGAAGGCCGTATCTGATACCATAGATGTTGCGAACTCCGTATCTGTAATAAAGCTCTAAGACTATTGAGCGGATGATATCATTCAACCCTGGGCAAAGCCCGCCGCATGTTACAAGAGCACATCTTAACTTGCTGGGATCAAAATAGATCATTTCTCTCGGGCCTGCCATTTCAAATGAAGGAGGTTCTTTCCCCTCTTTTATCATCTTGGTGATTCTGTAGGGATTTACATCTATTAAAACCTTATCTTTATCAGATATAAAAGTCTGCTTTAATTGTCCATTTTCTTTGTAATGAACAGGCGCCGGTATTTTTGGTTCTCCAAGCGTGGGGATTGTGGTATCAATTTCGAAATAGTTGCTATTATTCATAATTGCTTTATTCCATTAAAACAGCTAGTTAAATAAATTTACTTTCCGTTAAACCTGAAACTGCCTTTGCCAAGAATATCATGAAGATGTAAAACTCCGAGAATTTTATTGTCAGAATCCGTTATGGGAAGCACTGTGATCTGGAATTTTTCCATGAGATATAAGGCATCATAAGCCGGAGAATCGGGTTCTACGGTTCTTGGCTTTTGCGTCATAATATCTTCGGCTTTAAGTTCTTGTATATTCTGACCTTGTGCTATCATACGCCGTATGTCACCATCTGTTATTATGCCGGCAAGCGTATTGTCTTTCTCCAGAACAAGGGTTGCTCCCAGGCCGCCTGAATCAACTTTTTGTATAGCCTCCTTAATACCAACCCCTTTAATCACAACTGGTAAAGATTCCCCTGTGAGCATTATATCTTTCACCATGCTGGAAAGGCGCTGGCCAAGAACCCCGCCGGGATGAACCTTTCTGAAATCGCTTGATTTAAACTTCTTCTTGTTAATAAGAGTAACGGCAAGGGCATCTCCCATAGCAAGCAGGGCGGTTGTGCTGGCAGTTGGAGCCAGACCCAAAGGGCAGGCTTCTTTTTCAACTCCAATATCAATAACAATATCACTGTATTTTGCCAGTGTTGAATTTTTATTTCCTGTAAATGCTATCACCTTGCATCCTATTTTCCGGATTGTTGGAATCAATATATTCAATTCATCTGTTTCGCCGCTGTTTGAGAGTGCCAGAAAAATATCATCTTTGCATACAAGCCCCACGTCTCCGTGCATAGCTTCAACAGGGTGCAGAAAAAAAGATCTTGTTCCGGTGCTGTTTAAGGTTGCAACAATTTTTCTTCCTATAATTCCAGACTTGCCTATTCCGCTTACTATTAACCGCCCTTTTGATTTATAAATAAGTTCAACAAGTTCTGTAAAACTGTTGTTGATGCGATCTATTAAATTTAGAATTCCCTGTGCCTCAATCTTAAGAACTTCAATGGCTTCATCTATTATCATTTTGTTTTTCTTTCAATTATTGATGTACTCATAATAAGTTCATCATTTATATAATAAACATATCGAATATTGCCAACATATTGTCAATTTATCTTCTAAAAATCAAGAGCTCTTTTTTATCCGGTTGCTGATATTTTTTATTGACAAAGAAAAAATATTGATTATATTTAGCCCCTAAATTGATGGACTTTTTTCAACTCCATTAAAAAATTTGAAGCTTTATAAAAAGGCCTAGTGCATTTTTAGCTAGGCCTTTTTTTTGGACTTATTTTATAATAGTAAAAGGTGGTGATAAAAATGGTTTGTACAACAGCAAAAAACGGCAGGGAGTGTCCATTTATGACAGCCAAGGGCTGTTCATATAGCGGCGGAATCTGCCATAGTATAGTTGAACAGTGCAAAGGTTGCAACAGGAGCTTTGAGAGTTCTATCGGATGGTATTGCACATCCTATCCCGATCCTTCCATAAAATGGAAAAATGGTAATTGCAATTTTGCAACTCATATAGCAAGCGTTGCTGAAGTAAAAGTCAAAGTTAATCCCCTTAAGGCATCCAAACGGGGAAGCAAAAGATAGTATTATAACGGCTTCGTAAAAAGCTTGATTTCAGATGGACTTTTTATGAAGCCGTTTTTATTTCTTTATAGCGAAAACAGTCTACAGTATGATCATTTACCATACCTGTTGCCTGCATAAAAGCATAGCATATCGTAGGGTCCGCAAAACCAAAGCCCCTTTTTTTAAGATCACGGCTCATTGCAATTGATTCTTCTGAAAAATCCGGGATCTGGGAATGTGTTTCCCATGCGTTATTTTTAACGGATCTTCCCCCATTAAAGAAACGAACTATGGCATATAACGATTTATATTTATTATCGTTTTCTCTCT
>Ga0180732_1000483_pt1 | contig 34536 bp, 52 predicted proteins | sample KR11_01MetaG_FD_148674 | JGI IMG/M metagenome (GOLD analysis project Ga0180732, IMG submission 148674) | Groundwater microbial communities from the Olkiluoto Island deep subsurface site, Finland - KR11_0.1 MetaG | ecosystem: Environmental > Aquatic > Deep subsurface > Groundwater | place...
CGGCCTGGGTTCAACTGAAACCATGATAAAATCTGATCCTGTTGTGTCTTAGCCTGCAAGCAGGATCGAGCGAGCTGGTCGCCGGTTTCGGCGTTTGTATTAAAATAAGTTCTCATCTCTTCAAATAATCCATTAACTGCTTTCCGATATATTCCGTATAGTCCGGCGGTATTGATTGGGTTAATTCTTTGCGTGTCATCCAGTCAATTCCCATTGCATCGCGCCACTCCGCAGCCGTACCCTTTGACACATTTCTATGCACCGTTCCCCATGACTTCCAGCGACCAGCACCGCCAGCGATAGAATAATAACCTTCTCCAATACGTTTTCCTTTATGGCTCAGGTGTGTCGGCTGAAAAATTAGATGGGAAATTTCAAAGTTCCGATGTCTGAAAACCTTTAGGCCGAACATTAAACCACAGAGTTGAATAGTACTTTGCATCGGCGCATGAATGACGTTTTCGATTATCCAAAAACCACCGCGGCGGTAGAACTTTTCACGAATTGGCGATAGACAGTCAGGATATATTTTTCCGTTGTTTCGATGCACACTTGAAGCCTTGCTCCATTTCTGACACGGCGGGCTCGCATGAATTACGTCAAAACCATCCAGCGGATAGGTGAGGGCGTCTGCTTGGTGAAATTCAAACGGGTAGTGCGGTTGTGGGTTTATATCGACCCCGACAACCTCAAACCCGGTTCGATGGTATCCCATTGCCGCGCCACCAGCTCCGCAAAATAAATCAAGTAATTTTGGTTTCATCAAAACCCCGCTGTCATCGCCGGGACGCTCTCCGGCGTAGTAGGATTTCATTTTATTTCTTCTTTGCAAAATTTATGGGATTCGGAAAACGCCTCGGCTTGCTTTATAAGGTCATTTACTGCCGCTGGAAGATGAACAGTCCGGCTTTCCCCGCAGCATTTACAAGTCATAACGGGCGGCTGCTTTTCGTGATTAAGGAATATCCAGCGCGGTATTTTCATCATCTTTTATCCTTTTGGTGCTGTCTTGTAGTTCGTTGTGGATGCTTATCCCCGGATTCGTTACCGCCCCGTTGTTACGAATATCAGCCCATGACCACGATTCAGCGCCATCAACATGTAGATGAAAGTTAATTTCTCCTTTTGGTAGTTCTGGATGATTCGTTTCTTTTAAAATTGCTTGCACCTTATCCGCTATTTCTCTTTTTTGTCTTACTGAAAACATTTTCTCCTCCTTTCAAAACCCCGCATCCATCGCCGGGACGCTCTCCGGCATCGTTTCTTTCGCCGCTTCCAATCGCCGCTGGAACAACATTTCTTCCAGCCATGTCGGATAAATCCGCGCGTACTCCGCGCACTTCTCGCAGACCGGCAATTTCATTTTGTCACAGTGGACGCTGTTAATCTCAGCATTGACGAAATATGTTGCATTCCCGTTCACTCCGTGGCAGCAGAAACATGGGAATGAGCCCGGCTCCGGCGTGATGGTTTTCCATACTATCGGTTCGATCGATGTGATTCGCATGGCGTGATCTCCTTATGATTAGTAGTTAGTGATTTGTTATTCTGGATCGCTTTCCCAGGCATCGTCATTTTCAGCTTGGGTAGGAACACGAACGCCCGGCTGTTCGACAACCGGCATATTCCAAATGTCATTAAAAAGCCCTTCGCCAATATAGCCCAGTTTGTTCCCGGCCGGATCTTTACAGACAAACCGGCCTAATAGTTTTTCAACCGTCAGAGTGTTCGGCGGCACAAACGCTGCGGGAACATCCTCTCCACGGTCAAAATATATTTCTCTTAGATCTATTTCAGACCGCTTGATTATTATTCTCATGGCGTCATCTCCTTTATCTTAGCGCGTTCATGATAATATCGATTGCTTCCCGCTCGGCCAATTTGTGGTAAATCTCCGGCGTTTCGGATAGGTCGATTGTGATAGTATAAGGACAATCCTTGAATATCGCTGGACCCTGGATAATTGCTCCCGGGTCGGCCTTTTTTGTGTACTTCCTCTTGTCACCAGCGGCTTTCTCGCGCTGCGCCTTGCGCCTGCAATCCTTGCAATTACTTACCCTGCCGCCTACCATTTCTTTATTTTTATCAAACTCGTCCAGCGGCTGCGGTTTCCCGCCATGCTTACAATCCGGCTTGCTGCAAATTTTAGTTTCTCCCATTTTTTTATAGTCCTTTCCGGCGTCATAATCGGCGCCGACTGATACGGTTTGACCGCCGCCGTTGACCGCCAAAATAGGCTGCATGTCATTGGCTCTGCCCATGCTGCGGACGTATTCGATCCGTTTTTCGCATTGCGTGCATTTCGGATCGTTTTTACTCTCCGTTAGATGCTCGCATTCTCGGCATGGATTTTTCATGGCGGGCCTCCGTTAAAAGTTGTATGTAAACCCAAGAGTGACAGCGTATCCGCTCAATTTCATGCTATCGTACTTCTGCCAATTCCATTTGCGGTTGTCGTAGTAAGCATCAACAATCGTGTCGAACGTCAAAAGCCGGTACATGGCACCGGCCGTAAATGATAAATTTTTAGTGATTTCAGCGTTATAATTAAAGCCGAATATGCCGCCAAAATTCCCGCTTACATTCATATTGTATTCGTCCCATTCGTAAGGGACTCCGTTTAGTGGGACTGAATATTCTTTTGCGAGATATATGTGAAAACGATCCCAATAACTCCAGTTTTTATCGGTGGGCTTGATGCTGGAATTATTTAATTCCCAGATCGGCTCGAACCATCCGGCGTTCACGAATAATTTAAAATCTTTTACCAGTTCTTTTGAGAATCCAAGCCCGGCTCCGATTACCTGAAAGTGCGGGAGCGGCTGACCGTTCAGGCCAAAGGATGATATATTTTCAAACGAAAGCCATGGGTAGATTTGCAGCGGATTGTCGTTGAATAATTTTTCACCGGTGATGATGACCCCATCCGATGACGGATTGTTGATGTCCTCGGATGACTCCATTATCATTTTGAAATATGATGCGTTAAATTCTGCTGCGGATGCGGGGAGCGAGAACAATAAAATCAATAGTATCGTTATCGTGATGGTTAGTTTTTTCATGGTGGGCCTCGTTTTGGGTTAGAAAATCATGTTGCCATTTCTAAACAATAACGGCCCTTAGAAACATCTCAACCTGTTTTTCGTCTTTTTCTGCCATTGCCATAACCATTAGCAGGATGCGCTCTCTCGCCGTCCTTGCCTCTTTTAACAAAAGCCCAATCTCTTTTGCCACGGTGTTTTCTCCTATTAGGTTTTTGAGTCCATCCAGCAGGGCAACGCACTTTTGGTATGAAAACGCCCTTCCAGCAATAGTTTCTTTAGTGTTTGCTTTTTTGCGGAGTTCTGAAATTCTGCTTTGGTATCGTGGATCATCCCAGGCGGCTTTGGCCCATTCCTGATCGCGGACTTGGTGGTTTTTGGCGATTGTATCAAGCGCAGTAAAAACACTTATTTTTATAATTCCATTCTTCATTGTGACTATACCTATAAAATATTAAATAAACAAAGTCAAGAAAAATATACCGCTTGTTAAAAAATAAAAATACCGCTATTGTAAATTAATGGTTGACAACATATACCGCTTCAAATAGTATAACTAAACATCAAGGAGAAAATAAAAATAGCAGGCGGCGGGGAAAGCCAAGCGAGTACCCGCCAGTCAAACTCACGGAGGAAATCAGATGAAATATTTTTTAGAGATTAAGCCAGCAATCAAACCGGAAGACAGGCACAAGATTGAAGATGCGCTCAAAATGGCGGGATACGATGTCCACGGCGGCGGACAAATGGTTGACGGGTCTTCCTGTGACATATCGTTTTTCAAGGAACCCCCCACGGCATCGGTATAGCGGGGAGTACCCGCCAATCAAAAAAATCCCGATCGGCCCGAACGTTTGCTCTGGCTACGGCTGGGGCATCCAGTGAAAACCCGAGAAGGATAAAAAAGTAAGTGCCATGCAGGGGAGTTAGCCGTTAGCCATGGCAAGCCCGAAGCCTCAGACATGGTTCTCAGACCAAAACGTGGGGCGGAAGGCAAGTCAGAGAAGGAGTGTTGTGCCCCCTATCCACTGCGCTATGACGGCCCAGGAGCCGGGGGACGGTGCGAGAGGAAAATCAAGGAGGAGGTGTTTGAATGAAACTAGAAGGCTGTACCAGTATAAGCTGTAATAATTTTAATTGTGATTATTGCAAAAGGTGTTCACACGCTGTCTATTTTGGCTTTGGAAAGGATGAGTTTGGTAAGGTATGGAGGTGGACCTTTAATTCAATGTTTGGGCCGATGTTTAAAGATAAAAAAGGGGATGATATTTTGTGTCAGCCAGAAGCTAATAGTCCTGCTTGGGTTCTGTTTGAATTGTGGCAATATCGTTTTTGCCATGACAAAAAACACCCACTTCGTAATGTTTTAAACAATATGAAAACGCGGTGCTACAATACAAAAGACAAATTATATTTCCGTTATGGTGGTCGAGGAATTAAGGTTTGTGAAAAATGGATGGAAAACTCCAACTCTTTCTATGCGTTTGCGTTGTCAAACGGTTGGGACGCAGGGTTACAAATAGACAGAAAAGACAATAATGGAGATTATGAACCAGATAATTGTAGGTTTATTACATCTTTGGAAAACAATCGTAACAGACTTGGGACTGAGAAAAGCATAAAAACCCTTAGCGATAACGGGGAAAAATGCAGGAAGAAGGTTAAAAACATATCAACCGGAGATGTTTTTATTTCCGGCACTCACGCAGCAAGGAGTTTAGGCTTCCATGAAAACGCTGTTAGAAAAGCAATCAACAGAAATACCCGTTGTGGTGGTGATTATTGGGAATATGTATAATATGTAGAGAGCTGGCAAGGTAGGGGGCATAACCGACCAGTTGAGCGGGTTGTTATGTGCCTTGTTTTCCTGGCTATTTTGGTTGATGACCGAACGTTAGTAGCACTAATCAGCAAAAGCGGAAATAGCCCGGACAAGAGGGCGCATAACCGACCAGTTGAGCGGGTTGTGGGAAGCGTGGCAAACGGGGATCGTATATCCTAACATGGGAAGATGCCTTAATCGAAGAGGAGGGGGCGTTTCCCGCAACCGCTCACTTAACCGTTGGATGCGCCTGGCAGGGTGAGTCGTCAGGCACGGACTGAAGGCATTTTAATCTTGTCGGGCGCAACCGCCAACCGCCGCTTAACTTTACGTTATGGAATAAATCCATTGTGACATTTCTAATCAACCCCTAATCAACAATTCGGGTGTTTCCGAAAACGATAAAGTGCTTGAATTTAAAGGAAAAAATGGTGCCGAAGGCCGGACTTGAACCGGCACGTTAAAGCGTAATCCCTTACTGGTTAAGGGCTTGCATGGGTTATAATCAAGTTGTTAGAAGGTTTGGGGGAAGGATGAAAGCGGAAGAATTGGCAAGGCTGTTCCATGAAACATACGAACAGTTAGCTCCTGAGTTCGGCTACAAAACCCGTAAAGGCACAAGAGAATTTTCGGAGCACACATCAAACGGACAATTAATGATAGCGGTATGCCGTGAAATCTTAACTGCGATAGGCACGACCAGTTCACGAGTTAAGCCCATACCAGAGAGGATAACAAAGGGATAACCCCGTCAGCGGATGCAGCGTTGGAGGATAGACGGGTGGTAGACATGGGGAGGGTGAAGGAGGGGAGTGGCTCAGCTTCCTCCGTGGTCCCGTAGGTGGCCCATTAATAGCCAAACGGCTGTCAACTGTTATCCCCGGTTATTTTGTCGCCAATTTCTTTAGTACGTTCCAATAGCTAAAACTGTTATTTGAACATTGCCAGTAGTGATATTGTTATTATCTGTTGTATTTGTTGCATAAAGTTGAAATTCATACGTACCTGCCGCAAGTCCTAATTCAACCCAAGATACAGATCCACTTGCCCTATTATTTGCCAATGGAAGGCCAGAATACGGCCCCGTAGCCTTAAGCGCTCCATCTCTGTGAATTGCTGTTCTAAATGTATATGCGTTAGTTCCGTAATAAGCATCCATAGCGGCCATTACCAAGACTGCGCTGGTTTTTGCTATTGTAATACTTACCTTGCATACCTTCGTGGCTGTTGTGTTAAATGTTGCAGATTCAATAGTTGCAGAATATCCGGAAACAATAGGAGGAAACCCCGTACAGTTAGTCAATACCCCGGATGCTGGGGTGCCGAGGGCAATTCCCGTTTTATGTGTCCCGTCAACATCGTGCTCAAGATTATAAGCCCTATTAATAACATCCGCTTTTGTCGGATGGTTCGCGCCTACGGCCTCCTCCGTGTATTGTGGTCTGATATCTGCCATGATTACCCCCTAATATATTGTTGTGTCCCTGCCTCCGCCAAGTTTTTTTGACCCGTCTAAAATCCATGAGCCGTCGAGTAAAAATCCAGCCATTAAAAAATGATCTGTTTGCAATGCCCTGAATACGATATTGTTTTTCCCGTAGTCCGGCCGCACCGAAATGATTTTCCAAAAATTATTTAAAAGCTGTATACCGTCCTGACCATAAAGCGAATCGGCCGACCATGCGATAAAATCTCCGATATCGACACCGACCCGTTTTAATGTTGCATCGGTTATTTCAATCTCGTAAATGGGATTTTTTAGTTTCGCTACGATATAATCCTGAACCTTCTGAACGCTCGTTAGATCCCGACACCAGTAAAATTGATAAGGCGTGCTTGGCGTCCGCATTCCGAAAACGCTCTGTGATATCGCATCGGCATGGGCCGTTGCGTCCGTGTGTTTTTTAAACTCATAATTGGTATAGCTGTAAGCATAATTACAAGGGCATTGGTTGATAATATTGTCGCGCTTGATTTTGGCATCGGTCAAAAATGCATCACCCTTTGGGATGATATCGGCCATCCCGAGCGGTATCGTGTTGACATCGATGTCGAGTATAAGCTCGCCCTGCCCGTTAATAAAAGCCGACCCCAAAAACGAGCCCATCATATTCATGATGGTTTCCCAAATCGGCACATCCTCAACTATGGCCCCCGCCGCCTTGTATGACTGCCCGGTAAAAATCGCCGCCGCCGTTGCTTTCGCGGTGGCCTCATAAAGTGCGGATGTGAAATCATTTTCGACGGTCAGAAAATCATTGACAATATCGATGATGTTTTCCATCAGGGTCGCGCCGGCCGCCGCCGTCGGCTTCCCTTTTCCAGTAGCCGTAATAATAGCGTTAAGTTTCGGATTGACCATATCGATGGTTGCGATTGTGCCGTGTCCCTCATAATTATTGGCCGCGTTAAACGTATAATCGACCCCGCCGCTGGTCAGCACAAGGCCGTTCTCATAAATTACAATCGTGTTCCCGTTAGCCACTGATAAGACTTCACTGCCAGCATAGGCATAAACCCAATCGGTCGCATTCAGACAAGGCAGTTCCCAATTTCCGGCGATTCCGTCGGTCAAATTGCCGTAGATAATCGGCAGCCGCTGATTCGAATTTAGCGGGTTAGAGTATGATCCGGCGCGTTTTAAAAAATATGTATCTGATAGCTTTGTCATTTTACCTAAAGCCAATAACAAGAAGTTGCGCAAATCCAGCCGTTCCGCTTGTTGACCATGTGATCGTAACGCCGTCCGCGTCAAAAGATGTACCGACTGCCGTTGCGTATTGAGATCCGCCAGAATTTCGATGGTGATATATAAAATGAGTAGCACTGCTATTATATGTCTCTGCGGTTTGATTTTCATAATCGTAAACGACAAAATTGGTCGATCCGTTATAGGCCCCGATTGAAAGTCCGCCTATCTCTAAGTTGATGACGCTTATTATAATCACTAACGAAGGCTTAAAGCTGAATCCGATAATATTTTGCGCTCCTGCATTAGCTATATTACGGTTTGTCACTACCAGGTTAATTCCGCCCGCCCATTCCGGCACGGCTCCGGCGGCATTCATAAACAACTTTAGGTTTGCTGCGCCCTTGGCAAGGTTGATAAGCGTATCGGCAGCGGTAGCATATAGCAAATCCCCTGCCACAAGAGCCAATCCCTCAAGGCTGATCAGGGTGGCTGCTGGGGTTAAACCGGTAGCCAACGGCAGCCCTGTGCAATTGGTTAGGACACCAGATGCAGGTGTGCCCAAGGCACCGCTATTTACCAAAGCAGTGCCCACGACCCCTGCCGGTGGAAGCCCATTACAGTTCGTCAGTACACCAGATGCAGGTGTGCCAAGCGCGGGAGTTACTAAGGTCGGACTATTCATCGTTCCATGTGTCCCGTCAACATCGTGCTCGACATTCCACGCTCGGTTTGCCACATCCGCCTTCGTCGGATGATTCGCGCCGACGACTTCTTCAGTATGTTGCGGTCTTAAATCTGCCATAATACCCCCTAAATTGTTATTCCTCGTTCGCCTCAATCGTCAGTGTAGGCATGACGGTCATTTCGGTTATGATCCCGCTGAATATTTTTAAATGTTCGATCTGCGGGTCTGTTTCAAATCCGACATAATACAGTATCGGTCTACCGATAAACGGCTCCGTTGCAATCAATTTAGAAAAATATCGATCCGAATTGTCCAACTCGATGCTCATGTTCTGCAATGTTTTCGACTGATATGACGCTAAAATGTCCTCTTTCAGTGATTGCAAATTACGCTCAAAAGATCCGAAGCTGATCGCTCTGCCCTGTTTTTCTAAAACACCGGCGCTGTCTCCGCCGTAAGTTATGGTCCCGTCAAATAAATAAGTTCCATCATATAAATATGACACCGATGCAAAAACTTCCGTGAGTTCTTTTTCTCCATAAGCCCGATAGCCCATGTGCGTCTGAATCAGGATATAGCTGATCGGGATCTCTCCGCGCATCAAACGTTTATGAAAGTTGATTGAAGTCCGGTACATCTCAGACGCTCCGCATGACTTCGGTTAGAGTCAGGACGGTATTATAAAGCGCCCGGGTGTTGTGGTCCTCCGGGATCGCCGTGACATCGACCAGCCAGGTATTTGTCGGTATTGCCGCGTCATCATTAAACCAGAACGGTTTGAGTTCTCCGGTTGACCTGATCGCGATAGCATCAATCATCGTTTCCAAGAGCGTGATATCTGCCGCCACGATACAGCCAAATTCAAAGTTAAATGTCCGTTGCCGATTGTAAAAGCGTTTTTTACTGACTCCGTAAGGCGTCCGGTTCGAGTCAAAGAGAAGTTCAAAACCCTTTGAAAAGCCCTCTTTGTAGTTTCTGGAAAGCTCCATGTATGGCCCCAGGAATAGCTCGCCGATTTCGATATAAACGTTCGGGTTCGCCGCGTCGGTGATTTGTAGTTGCCAATATCGTTTAGTGGTCGCCGCTGATAAATAATGAAGAATCTTGCCGCTGGCCCAAGTGACCGCCTCTGGAAAAATCGGCGGGTCAACTCCGACAAGCGTGATTGTCGCTGCCGATGTCATGTTGTGATCGAATATGATCAGCGCCTTGACTTCTTGTGCTGATTCAAGGTCAATATTTATTGTCAACATGCCGGTTTCCCTTTACGCAATTCGATAACTGATAAATGTGTCTGCTGCTGTCTTTCGCGTCCTGAAAATTGCAGAATTACCATAGATGCCGCCTGTCGTGACGTGGGCTGATTGAACAATCGGATTGCCGACGATGGTATGGTCAGCCCCAGCCGTGACCGTGATCGTATCTATCGCCGCTGCTGATAGGTTTATTAATGACCAATCAAAACAGCTATCAACCGCAAAAGTAGCCCCGGCATCGCAAAGCGTTCCCGTTGGCAGCGTGTATGCCTGGGTTGCACCAGCCGCATGGGTTCCTGTTATAATTTTAGTGAGTAAGTTTGCAATGGTTAATATTGCTGCAACCGTCTGAGCGTTCGGTGTCCCTTGTGACTTTATCAACATTAACTGGTCCGCTGCTAAATCGTTCGGATTTATACTTTTAGTCGTTCCGCTTGCCGCGTCCGTTGTATCTGAAACATCGACATAAGGGATCAGGTCGCCCACTGCCAATGCTGCCGAACTTGCTGTCAATGCCGATATTTTTTTATCTGCCATTTTATCCTGCCTCGGTTAAAAGTTTAGATGATCCATCCTCTGTAATTAAATAAAGGAGCCCCTCCGTCTCTAAAATAAACGTATCTAATTTTGCGGATCTATAAACGTCGTCGCGGTCCCTGGTGATCATTTTTCCGGAGTTGAAAAGGTTGACCCCTTTAAAATACCACTTATCGCCCACAACAAAGTCGGCGCCGGTCCCGGTGGCAAATGCGATATAAGCCCCGTTATTTAAAAGCGTTGGAGCTGCCGCCGTCAGTGCTCCCGAAGCGTCCCATGTGCCGCCGCCGTCGCTCCATTTGTACGTCGCCTGGCCGACCTCTGCGCCGCCTGCGATGCTGTCAATTTCAACAATATATTCAAGGTCAGTCGCGCCGCTGAAATTACCCGATGGTGTCATTACCGCCGAGCCGGTTCCCTCTTTTTTGGCGCTGGTTACGATGCCGTTTCGCAGTGATGATACCGTTAGCATGGATTCGGTCGTGATAAGATTAGAATATAAAAATCTACAATCGGACAAAATTCCCCCTATTGATAAACCCGCTTACTGTTTTTATTAATTGCAACATCGATTTTTTCCACAAAATCGTTGAATGTCTGCTTGTCTGCAATCAGGTTTCCGCCGATGTAAACCAGCGGCCCTCCGGTTCTGCCGGTGGATGTCGCCGCAACGAGTTGTTTAAGGATTTTCAGGTTTTTCTCAGTGACGACTTCTTCGCCCTTTTGACCGACAAAAAAGCCTTCATCATTTCGGAGATTCAGTTTCGCGCCCTTGTGAGCGTATCCGACCCCACTTTCACGGCCCATTGAGTCAACTCCGCCGAAATCGCCCAGGCCCAAACCGCCGCCTTCGCCGCCGCCGCCTTCGCCCCAATCTCTCGGGTTATAGGTTCCAAGGCCCCACATGGAAAAGTTTTTAGTCATGTCGTCAAAAGATATTTTTCCGTAGGGCATCGCTTTTGAAAGACTGCTCGCGCCCCAGTCCATGTCGATGTCGCCGTAAATGGTTTTAAAGTCCCGGTACGCAGTATAGGCGGAATAAAGCCCGGATATTGCGGCCGCTGCAAATGTTCCGAGCATCCCCATGGGATTTACGGTTGCAACTATTTGCCCAGTAGCTATCAAGCCAGCGATTTTGTTTAATCCGAATTTTCTTGCCGAACTCAACAATGAGTCTTGGATGCTTTGCTCGACCTGGGCACCGTATGACCCCGGCGGAAAACTTTTTGATCCGCCCCAGCTTTCGCCCAGCGCCGCATTGCTGCCGCTTTCTGATGCGCTCCTGATTCTGCTCGCTTCATCGGCCGGCACGACCATCTCGCCCTTATGTAACTGCGCAATCTGATCTTTTTTAATGTCCCATGATCCAGCGGCCCACCATCCCATCGCGCTGCCCAGCCAGTCGACCCCGGTTACCGCTACTTCAAGGGCTTTGTCTGTGGCAATCTGAGCTAATTTATCCGATGCCGTCCGCGCCATGCCCTGCCACATGCTCTCCCAATCGAGCGATAATTTATCCATATTCCCGGTAAAGAGGTTGAAAAAATTATCTGATAGCATGTTTGTAGTTTCAGCGGTAAACGACTCAAAGGTGCTTTGACCGACCCGTGCAAATGTGACGGCGGATTCCTGGGCTCGCTCGTAGCCGATCTTGATCCCGCCGAAAAAGTCGTTTGATGAAAGCGTTAATTCACGATCCAAATCTTTCTTTTTTCGTGCGTACCAGGCGTCGGTGACGGCGTTTTTACCGACCAATGTTTCATAATTTCTGCGCTGTTCATCCAGGGCGTCCAACTGGTAATTGTAATAATTAGCCGCGTCGCCTTTCATGTCGCCGTACATTTTGCCGTAGGCTTTGGCTTTCTCGGATGCGAGTTTTTTATTATCATCAACATCTAAAACGGCCAGCTTGCCGATGTTTTCATTCATTACTCGGTTAGATTCTGTACGGGTATCGACAACGCTGAGCCATTTTTTCAACCAAGCGTCGCCATGCTCAACTGTACTCTGGTAGTTTTCTGTTTCATACTTGTTCTGAAGGATAGCAACCTCGCCGATAGACTGACTTCGAAGCCTGTCGGCCTCAATCGCTTTTTTTGTTGAATCAAGGTATGTTTTTAGCCAAGCATCGTCAAATGGAGCTACGGCTGACGGCGGGGTGGAAACTATTTCAAGTGGCAATGGTGGTTTGTATATATCATACCCCTTTGTCCTTGGCCCAATTTTTCCGCCGGCCGGATAGGTCGACTTTGGCGCTCCGAACTCATAATCACCAGGCAGAGGCATGCCCATTAATAAACGCATAACGCGCAAAGACTTGCTTGCCTTGTCGTAAGCATCTGCAATAGCCAATACCGCACTCGTTGCTCCCCTGAACGCAGCACCAATATTATCAATTGCTTCGTATGTTTTCTGGGCGATCAACTCGTCATTAGCTTCAACCCATAAACCAATATTTTCGGCCCACTCTAACAGGGTTCTTTTTCCCGTTTCCATTAAATCAAGCAATGCTTGGTTTTTAACAACAACGTCACCGATGCGCTCAAATACATCCCCGTAAAGATTTTTTAACTGGTCAAGGCCTCCCGAGAATGTCTTTGCGTTCTCCTGGGCTACCAGAAAACCTCTCGCTGCAAACTCTGTGATAATTTTCAACTGTTCAGTTTTGTCAGTGGTTGACCTCAATGCTGGGATGTATCTTCTGAGCATAGTAAATTCGCCCTGCTCAGCCAAGGCGATATACATTGCCATAGAGTCAACATCGCGCCCCGTTGCCGCAGCAAGTCCGATGCTCATTTTTGTTGCTTCTTCCAATCTATCGGAAGTGACGCCCAAATTTTTCTGAAGCGCCATTAATTTTAAAACTTGCTCATCGCCATATGTTGTGACCTTCTGGATGCCGGATGCAAATTTGGTATATTTTCCCATCAGCTCGTCAGTATATCCACCGCTTGCCCTTAACGCTGCCCCTAAAGCAATTTGTGCTTTCTCCTGTTCCATCGATGCAACAACGGCTTTCGTGCCTACGGCTACGATTGAATACACGGCAGCCGTTGCAGCTACCGCGTACCCCTTCCAGTGTTCCTTGAGGTTTTCGATGATAGTTTTCTGATGTCCGTATTGTTCCTCGTTTATCTGCCGAATTTTATCGGCCTTGGCTTTTTCTGCTCTGACAAGATCATCAGCGGTCGCCTTCCCGCTTTTTTTAATAGCTTCCAGGGATTTCTCGGCCTGACTCCGCATAAGGTCGAAGGTTGCATTTGATTTAATACCGAGATTTTTGAAATTCTTTTCGAGGATTTCCGCGCCGCTCTTGGACTCTCTTAATAGGGTTTGCTGGCCCTTCATGTACCTGCTTGGGTCAAGGTCCAGCTCAACAAATAAAGTCCCTATTGGTTTTCCAGCCATCACCGCACCCCTATAATTGATTTGATTTCTGAAATAGAACTATTGAGCGAGGTTCGTAAAAATGGATGATTAAATTCTTCAACATAATGATAATTTGTTTCTTTACCGCCTGCATAAATTCTGACGTTCCGCTTTTTAGAAAACGCCTTTCCGCTTTTTGTTTTTTTTCTATATACACGGATGCTTTTTTTTAAACGCCCTGGCTCACGCGATGTCCAGAACTGTCCCGCGTATGGACCTGTTTTGTATATTGGCCTTGATATAGTTCCTGTCCTAACCGTTGCAACCGCTTTTGTTTTAACAACATACGCGGCCTCTACAAGCCGTTCCATGACGACATTCTCAAATGTTTCATCCATGCGGTTCGGGTCCCACCGTTCTATTCTCATTTGGTACCCCATAATACTTGTGATGAGGTTGATAAACTATATTTTCGCCGCATCCACAGGCACATTTAGCGATAATTTTATTTTCGACTCTCATTTTTTAGCAGCCCTTTCCCTACGTTCCGCGCTAATGATGTCTATCAGGCTTGTTATGCTTTTAAAAAACTGCGGCCGCCTCGCCTGTTCGATTTCGTGGATATCAAAAGTGACCTTGATCGCGTTATAGTCATATCCTTCCATTCTCATCAGTCCCGGCAACATCAGTGAAAACAAGCCCCAAATCTCATAATTGTCCCGGCTTAAGGTCGGGATCTTACCGTCCGGGCATTCTCCGTCGGTGTATTGAATACCCTTACACGCTGTCGCCCGCTTTGGGGCTTCGTCTTTCTGGACTAACTGGCAAAGATCGCAATCAAACTTTTTGTCTGCGAAATACCACTTAGCCCACTCGATCAGTTTTTTTCCGATGCTTCCTTTTGCTTGACTCCGGCCTCGGAAAGAATCTGAAAAACACGAGTAATGAATCGCAAGAAAGCCGGTACTTCGTCGATGAATTTCAGCTTGCTTTCCCGGTCGCATTTGATCTCGACCCCTGGCGCTGAAAAGGCGTTTTTCATTCCGGTGATTGCATAATCCCAGGCGTCCTCATTCTCTTTTTGTGCTTGGTCAGATGGCAGGTCCTCGTAATAACCGACTCGTTCCATCTGCCGGTTCCCCGGATTCAAAACCATCTTATATTCCTTTTTGCGGTCCTTCCGGCGGTCCTCCCAAAACTTGCCCATGCTGCGGATTCGGAACTCTGCCGCCTCCGGTTCCGGCGGATCGTAAACGATTTCGCCGGTGGTCGTGTCAAGCCGTGAGTTAAAAAAAGCGAACCAGTCACCCTGGTCGTCTTTGGTAAAATCAAAAACGGTCATAAGTCTCCTTTCTGATTATGCGTTAGCTAAGAATGAGGGCTCCCCGATCACCTGGAAGTTGAGGGACTCTTTAACTACCGAGCCAATATCTGCCGATAAACTGAATCCGGTAAACGTCGCCCATGCAAGATAATGGTCGCCGGTCTGGTCCTGGTCCGGATCATAGTTATACAGTTCCATAAAGAAAAACTTGGGACCCTCGGCCGCCAGGTGGTTCTGTAAATTAAAGAACATGGTTTCCGTGCCGATAAAATAACCGTTTGCCCCTCCGGTTGCTCCGGCCTGACCCGGCAGCGCCTCTTTCCAGTTCTGGCCCATGCGGCTGGCGTCCGCCATATCAAGAGATACGCTCAGATTCCAGTCGATCAGGTAGGCCACTTTTTGCAGCGCCGCTCTCGGCACCATGCCGTTATTTCCTCCGACCGTTGTAACTCCCGGAGGGGCATCGTATGTCGCCATGCCGGTCGTATAATTCACCGATATAAGATTGACCGCGTTTGTCGGAGTCCAGATAGGCGGAGCGTTCGGATTGATGATCCGTGACGCCGCTGCGGTGATCTGTGCCGTGTTGCCGGCGACAGTTGTCGGCTCAACCTTGAGGTTTCCGATTATCCATTGATCGGCAAGCGTGTGGCCGGTAGTTGCTGCAAATGTTATAGTCTGTCCTTCGTCCAGGGTTTGGGCTGCGCCGGTAATTGTCACCAGCGTAGTCCAGCCTCCGCCATTTTTGCGCCATTTCATACTGTCCGCTATTGCAGTAACATTAATGGTTGCGCCGGCCCCCGTTCCGCCAGTAACGGCAAGTCCATTTGCTATACTGTATCCCGTTCCGCCCGTAGTAAGAGATACGCCGGTAATCACACCGGCAGCGACAGAGGTTACCGTCACAGTTCCGCCGCTGGCCCCGGATTGAACCACGGTCAGAACATCGTTAACGGTATATCCCGTTCCTCCGGCTCCCAGGGTTACAGTCGCCATAAGATCGATACCGTCGATCACGGCTTCATAATATGCAGAAGCCGCATTAGCCGCCGCCAATCCCCAGGTGACGTCGTTAAGGCCAAGCGTCGCCGCCCCGCCTATATAACCGTTTGGCCGCAAAACATACAATGCGCCGAGCTTGCCATGGTTTGGCGTAGTTGGTGAAGTCATATTGCACCCCCTTTATTAAGCAGCGTCAGTCGTTACCAGTGCGCCGTCGCCCTGGAAGTTGACCGTTGCAGAAACAACTCCGCCCATTGCCGCGTTGACTGAAATGCCGGTAACAAAGAAACTTCCGACAAGCGCGTTGGTGGCGACGTCTAACAAGAACTTGCTGGCAGCGATTTTTGTCCCTGGCGCCGCGATTATTAGATTGTTATAAACAAGAATTTGCTGCGCATTTCCGGCGACATAGTACATCTCAAACGAGCCAGTCCAACCAGCCTGACCCGGCAGCGCCTCTTTCCAGTTCTGGCCTGCCCTCGAAGCGTCGGCCATGTCCAGACTGACTGAAATATTCCAGCCCTTCTGGTACGCAATCGCTGTGCCTTCCCATTCGACCAAACACACCTTGCCGTGAAACGGCAGCACGTTAAAAGCCATGATAACCCCCTGTTTTAATTAGTTTTTTGCTTTTTGTTAGATTTTCTATTGCTGGCAAAAATTGAAGATTTGCCAACCCCCAACACTCTTTAAACTATTTAATCTCGTGAAATTCCCGGATTCTATTTTTTACATTTTCAATATTCTTCATTTCACTTTCCCAAATAACGAGTGTTTCAAATCCAAATGGTTTAAATTCATTGATCCTGTCTTGCGGGTTTTCTCCCCGGTGCCAGTAGTCGCCAAAAAGCTCAATTATCTTTTTTTGGCCGTTACAATTTACAAAATCAGGGCATTTCCCATTGATGGTGAAACTAAAATCTCCGGTATATCTCCATTGGCCCGGATAGAGATTTTCAAGTAATGAAAATAATTTTTTTTCTGGTTTATTGGGAGTTGTGTTCATGCCTTTGTAATATTTATTTAAAAATTCAGGGTCTTTAAATTTCCTTTTTTGACTTTCACTTAATTTTTTTCTTGTTTCATCGGAAACCACAACGCCTTTTCTAAACCAACCGATTCCCTTTATTTTTATACCCTCTTCTTTTAATCTCATTGTTATTGAATGCCTGCCAGCGCCTAATTCGTCTGCAATGGCCTGCACTGTCATCCCGTCAACAATATACATTTTACAGATTTCAGGAATAGCCTTACTTGTGAAATGCCGCTTTTTGTTACTTTCACCGATACGCCCTGCCCATTCGGAGGTTAGCTTACCGCCCTTATTCCAACCCGGCCTTGGTGCCGTTCCAGATTCAGCTCTTGTTTTCCATCCCTTCTTGTAGCACTCGCCGTCGGGGTCGTTCTTTTTTAACGTAGCCAATCTCTTTACCTGGCTTTCTCTGGCGTGTTTTCTCCCATTATTTATTTTATGTCCTTTTTCAAACATAACTATTCCTAATCCTTTACGATCCAGCCGTCATATTCTTGAGAATAATGATAAACGCTTCTGGTTCCCGATGGTGTCGTAAGCGTCGTGTGATCTTCCATCATTTCAATTAAGTTTCCCCGTATAAAATAAATCGGTTTGTAGCCGGTTATCGTAAAAATCACGTCATCGTAAAGCGTCCAAAGGTCTGCCAGCATCCCTTCGGCTTCTGTTGAGTCGCCCGGCGTTGCTGAAAACAAAGAAAATTGAATCATGAACTGCTCAATCGTCTTTTCTCCGGGATATTCCGGGCTGTTGTAAACGATAAAATAAACGCCGTACGGGTATTCGGCCCCGCCCTCTGGCGCTTCAATATCGAACAGGCGGCCAGCGATATGCGCGTCAAGTGCGCTGCCGCTTAGTTTTCCGTATATGGCTTTTTTTAGGGCAAGCATTTAAGCCGATTCCTTTACTTTGATCTCAAAAAACTTACGCTCGCCAAATAGGTTGACCGGCGGCCCGGCGATGTTTAAATAAATGTTTCTGCTTATCAGCCGGATTCGCCAGGACGTTTTGATCTGGATAGGACGGTATCTGATCCGCACCTTGCCGTCAAGTAGTCCGCCTGCCGCCATGTTCGCTATGGCTTCCGCGCCGTTCAACGGCCAATATGCCCCGGTAGTTGTGAACACGGTTGAAAATGAGGTAATAAAACCCCCCATATCGTTTGAGACTTTCGACGGTGCCTGAAATTCCAATCGCTCATTTAGTGATCCGATCTGCATCAGTATTCATCCCAAAGCCTGGCGCTGGCCAGCAATCGCATATATTTGGTGTCCTCGATCATCGTCACCCCGGTAAAATCGTCACCGCGCGACCTGTAAAACTTCGCGCAAAGCATCTTGACCGCTTTTCGGATCGTGCCTGGTATCAGGTTTGCCGCCGTCCAGCCGCACACGAACCGGATCACAATCGGGTTTGACGGATAGGCCGTAAAGCTCGGCCATGATACCCCATAGGGCAGAACGATTCTGCCGCACTGTTCGCCGTTTAGCTCAACAATATATTCGGTCGTGACGACCATCGTCGTTTCGGTCCCGGCTGAATTTGTGTATTTGATATGCGTAACCGATTGTAAATTGCCGAAAGGGATCTTGATAAAATTATCACCTGGAAAAGCATTAAGGTAAGCGTCCCAGGTCTGCGTGAGTAAACACCTGCGCGTGATGTCCTCGACGTGCCATCGCGCAGCGGCGATATCGTCATTTAAAAGGTCGTCCTCGGTAGATGTCGGCTCCCAAACCAGAACCGATGTTCCAAATTCGCAGGCAGCTACAAGGATATTTGCAACCGTCCTGATCCATTGTTTCGTCCCGGTATACTGCTTTTCTTGAATGACGGTGTCGTTCGCCTCGGTGACCTGCGTGAACGCTCCCCCGGTCCAGTCGGTCCATGGTCCGGCTGCCGCGTCCGCCTCCTGAATTTTAACGTCAACCGTTCCGCCTGCGCCGTTATCGACCGGCTGCAAAAAGACGACGGCGTTATGGCCCAGGACGTCAATGGCGGTCCCCAAAAGCACATAGCCGACATTTGCCGCATGGGACCCGGCTGCAATCGAAGTGTAAAGCGTCGTGTTGTCCGCCAGGGTGCCGCTGTCGAGCGTGAGTTGGAGCTTCAAGGCTGAAAGGCTTATAGGTTCCAGCGTTGGAGCCGTCGCTTGTACCAGTTGCATGCGCTTTTCTCCTGGTTACTTTTTAAATAACAGCGTTGCGGCCAGGTCGATGCCCTTGTCAATAACCGCACCAAACAGCGGATAAACCGCGTCAAAGGTTTCTTTCTGCCCGCCGGTGCTGGCTTCCCTTGCGCCGTCGAACATTGCGGTCAAGCCCTCTTTGACAGCGGCCTTTTTCTCCGCGCCCGCTTTTTCTTTGTCAAAAGCCGTTTCTGCCGCTTTCACCAAAGAGAAAATGAACGGAATTAGCTTTATAAAAATTGCGAAATACTGCATGTTAAACCTCCTTTTTTAGATTGCTAATTTACCCAAATAAAAAACGGTTAATAAAATGCCGACGATAATTCCGGCTATAAAAGCTGCTATTATCCACAAAACAATATTTGACGGCCTGTTTGTCTTGGCGCTGACCTTAGCGATTATAGGATTCGAGCTTTCAGATTTGAAACTATTAACCGACATCCTACACATTTTATCGTCCTCCTTTTCTCAAAAATCCGGTTAGTGCCTTTTGTCCTGCAAGAACCATCCTGACATGATCTGCCGCGCTCTGCGTAACCTTCCCCTCGTCACATTGTTTCGCAAGTGAGATCAGAACATTTTCTGACGCTATCGAAATCGGTACTGTTTCTTTTGGTATTTTGCAGTAGCCGAAAAATGCAAGGATTGTCTGGATCATGGTTTTCCTTCCTTTGATTTTATTTTTCCGTCCTTAAATTCCCAGCATCCGCAAAGGTTTCTCGGATCTTTCATTTCGCCGCACATCGGGCATTTACGCTCGTCTCCGGGTGGCCGGATGAACCTGGATGTGGAAATGGGAGCCGTGCCCTGAATCATGAAACCAAGCGACATTTTTTTCCGGTCTTTTCGGGTCATATTCCCATGCCTGGTTGATTTTCATTTCAACAAGTTTAGGCTCCTTAAAAACCCATGACCTCAGATCAAACGCTCTCAGCGGATTCGTGCAATGGACATCTGCGGTATGCAGCGACAGCCGCCAGCCTTCGGTTATGACAGTCCCGCTGCAATTTTCGCATATCCATACCAAGACTTCTATCAGCTTTGGGTGCCAGCCGTTACGGAAGCAGTTTTGCAGGGTTTCTTTGTCTTTAAATTCGATGATCATTGCCTGCGCTCAATCCTTATCTTGTTGACCGTATCTAAAATTTTCTCAATATTAACTTTCATCTCTTTTTGGTCTTCTCTGATCATTCCCTGAACTGTGACAACCTCAATTAGCTTGTCAGACGATACGCCAAATTTTTTTGTTTGTTCTTCAAGGACTGTAACGCGATTAGGGAGCGCGACGTTCGCGCTGGTAAACTTGTGCGCGTTCTGCGCCATGCTCGCCGTCTGCGCCCCTCTCCAAACAAGCCCGGCAAGGGTAAGGGATAGCAGAATAAAACTGATGATCAGACCAGCGTTGAGTCGTCTGGCGCCTTGTCTTCTTTCTGGCTGCATTCGGGTTTATTCAACCCTGCCCTGGATAAAGATGCAGATTGCGCCTGCGCCGGAAGCATCAACCGTTAGCGACGTTGCTGCTGTTACCCACAGGCCATGTCTAAAATCCCATTGCATCGACGCATTGGCCGCAAAGCTGATTGGCCCCAGCAAGGCGGTCGTTACCGCCCCGGTTGTTTCGCCCGCTCCGATGGTGATCGTGATGGCCGCGCCGCTGTTGATCGTAATATGGTCAATAATGATTGACTTGCCGGCAACGGCCGCCTTTAATTCCTCACACGCGCTGGCATCCGCGCTGGTGGCGTTGACAATAAAGCCGAATTTCCCCGGCTGGGGTGTCGTGATTGCGATTGCCATGGTTTACCCCCTTTTATATAACTTGTGGAACTCTTTACGTCCCTATCGCTATCCAGTCAATCGCGCTCCATGGTGTAATAGATGCAAGCGGAGTGACGTCGGCGGCAGCCGTCGGTTTGTAAGTTTTAATTAAAATTGAACCGGCAGCCGGTGTTCCCGCCTGATCGCCTATATCAGCGGCAACAAACATGCATGTAAGTGTGGGCGCACCTTTTAACGATGCCACGACTGCTACCACCGTTGTTAATCCGGTTACAACAGTATCGCTCGCACTGGCCGGCGCTATTGTTCCGCGTGCTATTTTATAGCCGCCCGCAACCCCCTGCGTTAAAAGATTAATCTGCGCTGCTGTCATCGTCACGGCTGTCCCCGCGCCTGCTCCAATCTTTAAACCACTGGCAGCAATAACAATTGTATCTATGTTTTTATTCGCACCCAACGCAAGGGCCTTGCTTGCTACGGCAGTCCCGGCAATCGAACCATCAATGAGATTAATTTCAGCCGCTGAAGCGGTGATGCCTTCCAGGAGAGCCAACTCTGCATCCAAATTGGACAGGGCTTTGAGTTCAGTAGAAATGTCTTGCCCATCAACTGTAACTATTCCACCAGATGCAATATTGAGCGTACTACCTGATGGAAATGTCAATTTCCGATTCGTCCCGTCCCACGTGGCAATGATATTTCCATCAGCATCCTTAAAATTTAGATTTCCACTTATCCATTCAGCTTTTACTTTTGTTACTGGCATAATTGTCCTCCTATGCGATTTTTACACGCTTATGGCAGTAGTTCTGCCTATGGTGAGGCGGTCATATTTCAGACCGCCCCTGTTGGTTAATAACGCTTAGTTTAGATCACGGCCATGTTGGTGGTGCCCTTGTCGGCGTACCGCGCCCCGCTCAAAATTGCGATGGCTGACATAACCGAAGCCGCTGCCGGATCGGCAATGCAAAGCCTGAACCCGATGTCGCCCATGACCAGCAAGTCGTCGTCGAGTTCGATGACATAAATAGCCTCGGCCCCGGTTGCTACCGGGATCAGTCCGGCGGCTGCCGTGGTCGTCCAAGTCAATGCGCCGTGAACGTCGCCATTGGCCAGCTTGCTGGATGTCTCATATCTGTAATATGGGAACATGACAGCGGTTTCCGTACCAGGGACAACCGTATCGCACGAATTAACCGTGATCACTCCGGCGGCTCTCGGAAGCTGCCCGATGCTGATGATAATCGATGCGTGAGCAAAGTTTTTCATCAGGCAAACAACCGGACTTTTCGCAGCGGCCAGGGTGTCGACGTCAATCGGAGTGTACAGAGGGACAATCGCCCCGTTTTCTACAATGTTAAATCCTTTCATGGTAAATCCTCCTTGTTATAATTTGATTGCTAATTGTTGATTCGTTTCGTACTTCAAGCGAATAAGCTCTTTATATCCTGCCTCCCAAAACTCCCTGTTAAAATTAGCCCGCGCATTACAGCTTGTGCAAAGGGTTATTAAGTTTTCGGGTTCGCAGTTCTTTTTGTCATAGTCAACATGATGAATTGTTAAGCCGTCACTGTTCCCCCGGCAATCCGGATTCTGACAAGTGAAGCCGTCCCGTTCCCGGATACCGGCCTTAAATCTTTTATCAATCCAAATCGGAGCGTAAGGTTCGTGAGTTATTCCGCCTTTCCAGTTTGGATTATTGTCGCCGGCCAGAACTGAATTGCCGTGGTTTGGGTTCGACTCTCCTTTAAAATTCTCCGCTTTCCATTGGCCATAACAGGAATGATTGCAAAAATTGTTGTCAAATATTTGACACTGGAACTTTTGCAATTCCTTACCGCACGCATCACATCGAACAGCTTGTTTTCCGCCTTTCCAACCAGCTCCCGCCTCACCGTTTCGGCCTTTATTTATCTGGTTGCCTTTCTGAAATCTGGAAGGACGAGCAGTAATGCCAAATTTTTTCAGTCGCCAAGATATTCCACCAGACGTAGGCAGTCCTAACGCTTCAGCGCATTGCCGAATATTCAATCGCTGGTTGATATAGAGTTTTTCAAGCTGTTCTTTTGTGATGCTCACGGGTTAATTTACCTCGTTATCTCGCAGCTAACGCAATGAAGTGACTTTGCGTATCCAGTGTGGACGAGCCTTTATAAGGAGCAAGCGCGGAAGCCCGCACCGGCTGGCCATCTACACGGAGCACGAATCTAAACACGCTCTCATCATACTCAAAACGAACGTGTATGCTCATATCGCTCTGAATCCCGCCCTTTTCCGCCAGGATATACCCGCCAGGCAGATCGGCAAAGATGATGTCGCCCAGGTCGCCGAGTGTTGCCGCTTGCTCGATCGCGATAACCGGACGTCCGAACAAGGTTGCGTACGGCTGACCGCTCAATCCGCCCGCTGGCATATAGATCGGAATGCCGCCGGTCCCGACCGCAAGGCTCATGGTGAACAGTTGCGGTTCGATGTTCTGATTGATCAGCCATACCGCGTTTGTCCGGCTGGTTGCGAAAATACGTGAATACATCTTGATCACGTTTTCGGCGACAACCGTATCGGCTGCTTGGCCGGTTTCCTTCGCGACCGACACAAGGCACCCGGCATTCAGGATGCCAAGCGGCTGCCCGGCGCCGGTCCCGTTGATAATCGCATCGTCCAGAAGAAAACCAAACTCGGAAGCAAACCCGGATCGGATCACGCCTTCAAGCGCTGTCGCGTCCTGCAGAAGTTCATCGGTCGCGTAGCAAAGGCCGATCAGCTTTTTCAGGTTCAGCTCGATCTTGCGAAACTTCGGCTTACTTTTGGTTTTCAGCGCGGCCTCATCTTCCCAATAACCGACGATCCCACCATAACGGCTCGCTGCCCGGCTGGTTTCGTCGATGCCGGGGATCTTGATGCTGTTCGAGTTTGAACTGATCGGTATCCTCCGGCAGCGTGAAGCCAGAACGCCGGTTGTAAACACGTCCTGCAGAAGCGCCGTGGAAAAATCTTGCTGAACCAAAAATCCGCCGTCGCTGGGTACGCTTTCGGAAAGTCCGCTTGCTGCTGCGTTGTAAAGCCTGGCATCGACATGCGCGTTCGGCAGTCCAGCCCTCATAACAGCGGCCATCTGCTCGCCAAAACTGGCAAAGCGGTCTTTGCTGGCTCGATCAATGCCGACTACCCCGCCCGAGGCTTTAACCGGGCCGGGATTGGTTTGCGCCGGTTCCGGTGCTTCCAGGGCCCTGGCAATACGATCCTGCCGCGCCATTGCCGCAACGATTTTGTTGATGTCCTCGACGGTATCAAGCATCTCGTTTTTGAGTGCAAGTTCGCCCTCGGTGATTTCGCGGTTTTCGGCGACACACTTGGCGTCGATATCCGCTGCTTTTTTCATCAGGTTCTTAATGTCTTCCCTGTACTGGCTTAAAGTCTTCATACTATTTTCCCTCCTGTAAATTTTTAAATTACTGATGGAGCCACAACTTCGGCTCTGGTTAATAGATCACTCACTCGATCCTTTTTCGGCTTCGATGGCTCAACGTCCCGTTGAACTACTTTGACCGGCGGCGGATTGGCAGGCGGCTCAACGTCCCGTTGATCGTCTTTGAATCCCTCCGCAAGAATCTTTTTTGCCTCTTTATTCGATAACCCTGCGTCCCGTAGGGCCTTTTCAAGCGTGCGTTTAGAAGTTTTTGCGCTTCGCTGTTTAAGCTGATCCGGCACATTGTCATAAATAGAAAGATCATAGTTTCCTTCTACGGGCGTGCCGTCATAAATTCTATCTACAAGCCCGGCGTCAAGAGCTTCCTTTGCGGTAAACCATGTACCTTTTCCATCCATCCATGCGGATGCTTCCGCTAAGGTTTTACCGCTTTTTTTTGCATAATCGGTGGCGATTGATTGATTAACTTTCCCGTGTAAACCGACTTCTTGCGTCAAATCATCAATTACCTGCCGCAAATCGTCTTCATTGAAAAATCCAAGAATATCAATAAGGCTTAAAGACTTGTGAACCATTATAAAACCACCATCAACAATCTCTATTTCGTTTGCTCCCATAACAAGAAAACTTGCTGACGATGCCGCAAGCCCATCAATATGAGCTATAACCGTTGCCTTATGCTGCATAATAGCCGTTTTCATCGCCCTGGCAGTAAAGATGTCGCCTCCGTCAGAATCAATCCGAAGGTGAATGGTTCCGGCGTCGATGGCGTTAAATTCTTTTATCCATTCCTGGTGATCTATTCCAAACCATCCGCCGATAACGCCATATAAATAAACCGTAGCTTCGTTCTGCTTGTTTTCGATGTTTCGGCGATTACTGATTGTTCGCGTTGCCGTTTTTCTGACTGTTAGCATTTAATCACCCCCGGTTTTTGTTCAATTCAATCAAATTTGTTGGCGCTGGGTTTGTTTCTCCCGGTGCTGGTAACTGTTTAGGCGCTGGTTGCCCCTGGTTTTTCGATAAGTATTCGCTGAATTTCGACAAAGGGATGTTCCCGGTCGGCATCCACAGTTCATCTGCCAGCGGGTCCGTGCTTGGGTTCATGTCCTCTTTTGCTCGCGCCTCGTTTGGTGTCATCACCCCGGTTCCGATCATGGCTTTGTAATAAGCCGCCCGGTCCGCTGAATTTGCCCGTAGGAGCCCCTCAAAATTATGCTTGAAAAAAAACCCTTGCTTTAGCTGCGCCTCTGACAGGAGCTGCATGTTATAATTTTGCTCATGCCGGATGAACCACGGCAATAAAGAGTCAACGACATAGCTGGCGTTCTCGGACTCGATGTTGTTAAATGAGCTTTTTGACATTTCCTTTAATTTATGGACTGGTAAATTCATCCATCTGGCCATGTCCGTGATCTGAAATTGCCTTGACTCTAAAAACTGTGAATCGTTGGGTGGGATGCCGACATTTTCAATCTTCATGCCGTCTTCAAGCAACATTAAGCGGTGGGCTTTACCCAACCCGCTATATGTTTCTGTCAATGAGTTTTTAAGATTCTTATGGGAGTCGCCTTTTAGCTGATTCGGATGCGACACAATTACGCCCGGATGCGTCCCCTGCCCGAAGTATTCGCTCCCGAATGTTTCCATGGCCATACCCAGTCCGATTGACTTACGCGCCATTGCAACGACAGTATAACCGATAAAGCCGTCAAATCCCATCCCTGGAACATGCAGGACCTGCTCTCTTTTTAAAGTTATTTCTTCATTGCCAACCCTGATCTTGTAGACCAAGGCGCCATCTTCCATTTTTGGCGTAACCCGGTTCGGTGGGATCGGCCAAAGCTCGACCACGTCGCCTATTCTGTTTCTGACTATTTCGGCGTATCCGTTCCCCCATGTAAGGGCGTGCCCGGAAAGACACTCGCGTCCAGCCATTGCGGTCATATATGGATTATATCGGGTGTGCATTACGTGGTAAAGCGTTTGATCTGTTGCGTTTTTCTTGTTTTTGCCTTTTTGCTGGATTAAGTTAAGCGGCATTGATCCGAGCGGCCCGGCAATCAGCGTTATAGCATTCCAAAATGCTGAATAAGTAAGTGCGGTTTCTTCGGTGACGACTTCGCCGGATAGGGATTGGGAGCCGTGTAGGTTCCAGAGCGAGGGATTCCACGCTTTAGGATCATTCAAAGCAAGGTTTTTGATGTTGCGGACAATGTTTTTTACTCTGCTGAATATACTCACATAATATCCTCAAGATGGTTAATCGTTTTGCGATATTATGCGTTTTTAAAAATAGGGATGTAAAGAAAATCTGAGGCGGGATTCTTAAAAAGTGTCTAATTTTATATAAATCTTACTAAAATTATATAAGGCGCGGCTTCGATTTCAGCCTAAAGCTGACAATCGAACGCCTTAAAACCCTAATCGACCCATGCAGTTTTTCAATTTCAAAGTGGCCATGATCGATCCAAAGCCTTATAGTTTGATCGGTTACTGAAAAGTAATTTGCCACCTCGTCAATCCGGAAAAGGTCTTTTGCTGGCAGCGTGATGTCGTTTTCTTCCATGTTTTCAGCCTCTTTTATTAAATCGTCGGTCTGTTTTTCTAAATCTTCCAATTTTCCAAGCTGTTTTTCGATTTTAATCTTCGCCTTGCTGATATATTTTTGTTTCATGGTTCTCCTTTATTTTTGCGAATCTTTTTTGTTTATGTTCTTCTGTTTGTTTTTTTCCTTTCCACCACGATCCAACCCGCGTTGCTTTTCCGGTAAACTTCCAAACGCTGTGGTTGTTATCATAACGTTTTCGGCACAAAATTACAAGCTGCGCCCCTGTCAACCGGCCATATTCCCCTATCGACCCAGTCGTTAAATGCCGTTACGGCGTCTTTGACATCTTTCCACTTCACCCATTCGCCCTCTGGGTGCTCGTATATTTTAGGCTCAAAATGGTCAACTATTGGGGTGCTATATCCTGCAAATGGCCTGCCTGCTGCAATTGGAGATACTGCAAATAATTCTATCTTATATCTTTTCATATCGCCATCCTCTCCTTAATTTCCTCGGCACTCATGCCGTCATAAATTGATTTCTTATTTTTCGCCTCCGGGTTCATGGCCATCAGGGCAACCGCTGAAAAAGTCGCCATCAACGGATCAATTTTTCCGGTCCCGCTGGCCTGCTTGGTAATAATTATGGCGTTCCCCCTCGGCTCAACCCTAGCATTTCCGACACACCAGGCCATAAGCGCCTGGCCGCCGTGAAGGATCGCCTTTTCTGCCACACGGCGCTCTAAGGTCTTGATTGCGCCGCTCAATCGCCATCCCTGCGGGATTCCCACAATCCGATCGTGTTCAAGCCCCCTGAACTCCACTTCGTCAACGATGTCGCCAATCCCGACCGGGTCCACCCCGATCCGGTCCAGAAGTCCGGACGCTTCGCACCTTTCCACGATGTCGCCTATCTGCTGCACGTCCTGGCCGATCTCATCCACGATGATCAGGTCGCCGTCTTTGGCAAAATCCTTGTACCTGGCCGCCTCAGACTTGCGCCGCTCGAGGGCGATCGGGTTCGCCCATGCCCGGGTCCATAAAAGCCAGTTTTGCGACTCCGTAAGCCTGCCCAGTACCGCGAGCCCTAAAAGGTCGTCGAGGCCTCCGCCGTCGATTCCGATCTCGATCACTTCGCATTTTTCGAATATCAGTTCCAGGGTGACGATGCCCGCGGCGTCCTGCCAGAAGTCGGCGCCCGACCAGCGTTTTGATTTAAGCGTAAGGCCCATTTCGACGTTCAAATGCTTTGCAAGAAAGCCGCACATCGAATCGTCGCCGTTTTCCTCCGCCTTTTTAAACTCGCGCTGAATGAACTCTTCGTCGACCGACGCGCCCAGATTGGGATTTGTCACATAAAACATTTTAGGGTCAAGGTGCCGCTTTTCTTTTAAAATATCCTCCGGAAACTCATAGATCACTGGTAAAAAGCGGTTGTCGTCTATCCGGCCATCGCGGACGCCTCGAGCATAGTCCAACTTCTGTTTGAATACTCCCGCCGGCGCTTCGTCTGATTGTGTCGACAGGTAAATAACAAACCCCTCCGGCCTGCTGGCAAGCCCCCCGCAAGCCTCCCGGAGCATGTTTTCTGCGTTCGGCTTCTTGCCCATGAGCCATAATTCGTCGATCAGGACGCCTGTGGCCTTCTTCCCGCCCACTGTTTCGGAGTCTGCAGCAACTACCTTCAGGACCGCCCCGGTCCCCCGGTGTGTGATCTGTCGGTAATGATCTTGAACGTGGAGCAGGTCGGAAAGCTCTTGATCGGCTTTGACCATATCCCGGGCAGGAAAAAAGCTATTATTGGCCACCTCCACGGTAGGGGAAAGGATTAAAAATTCAGCGGAATCGCGCCAGTTGAGCAATAACGCCGTCAACATTATTCCAGACGCAGAGCTTGATTTCGAGTTTTTCTTAGATATTAAAAGGAAAAATTCCGTTATCAGACGACGCCCAGACTCAGCGTCGTATGCACCGAAAATGGCCGATACAAAATCAAATACCCATTGCCTGCCAATTTCGCCATACTTGGGCCGGTCCTGGACATCCACCAGGCGAAGTTCTTTAAAAACCGCAAGAGCTGCGTCGGCCTCACCCGGAAACAGCGGCGGGAATGTGATCAGGGTTTCGCCGGATATGACGCGTTTTTGCCAGTCAGGGCATGATGTGGACCAGTTTAGCATTGTTCAACATTCCCGTCATCGTGTGGATATTGTAACGGCCCGAACCATCGCTCAGTCCAGCTTGGTTCACCCGGATCAATATTCCCAAATTCCTGCAATGGTATTCTGTCGGGAAGTCCGCACCGTTGAACATAGGCGCATTCGATCACTCCATCATAAGTTACATGCACAATAAACGGGTGCTCCCAGTGCGTTTCGTCAGAATCAAGCATGTGGAACCAATAATATCCGCTTCTGCCTTGTTTCGGTTTCTCGCTTGTCCATTTCATAATTTATTTCACCCTCCTTAACGGCGGCGCTCCGGCTCCGAATTTCCCGGCACCTGCAGCGCGTGCCCTATCATCTTTATCCTGCTTCTTGCCTGCGCCTTCGCCCTTGCGTGGGTGTACGAATGGCGCTGCGGCTATGGCCATTCGCGCCCTCGCCTCTTTGTCCTCGTTCGGATCGTTCATAATTTTCAGCATATAGGTTAAAGGGTCCAGCTCTTCGGCACTGCCGACCTTGCCCGGCGCTCCGTCCACTTCGGCCGCCAGTTCCGCCCCTAATTTCTCCATCAGCTTCTTTTCGGCGATGGATAGCTTTTCGCCCTTGCCCATCCGCACCAAAAACTCTTGATAAAACCGGGACTTGGCCTTTGTTCTGTAGGCCAGCATTTCCCGGATCTTGTCTTGTTCTTCTGATCTCGGCGATCCCTTGCGTGGTTTCGCGTCCTTTTGGCCTTTTTTCCTTCCCGCCCCCGGTCTGTAACCGCCTCGGCTCATGGTTTTTTACCCCCCTTTTTAATATATTTTTACCATATCATAACAACCTCTTGATATTATTACAAAATAAAAAATCAAAATAATTGAAAATAATGCTTGACATTATAACCGTTATATATATAATAGGTACAACGATAACAAATCGGGTTAAGGCCCGGCCGGGAATCAACCCGAGCGTTGTTTTCAATAAGGGACCTCACTTTTTTAAATTTATTTTGACTTTTTTTCATTTATTTTGTTAAATTTGCATAGTTGGCACGGTTTTCTCGCTGTAATAATGAGAGGCAAAAAAAACTTAAACCCAAAAAGGAGATTAAAACAATGAAAAAACAAACTTATGAAATAAAAAACGAAAAGGGCGACACAATCAAAACAGTTACGGCCTGGACAGCAGAAGCTGCAATAAAAGCAGTGCCCAACTACAGAATTATGTGTGTTAACAACAGGCCGGGAAAGACATCCATTATTGACGCCCAGAAAAAGGATTAGTAAATTTTAAAAGAGCATGGGGGTCGCCAATGTTGGCGGCCCTTTTGTTATTTGTCAGTCAATAATGATCTCGTTAAACATTCGAGCGGTGAATGCTCGCCAGCGCCGCCGCTAAGGAGGGTGAAATGAAATACCGGTTAGAAGGAACGACGATTGAGGCGATTGATACATTCGTGCGTATAACAGTGGGAGGGAAAACGGAAGTAACGGCGCGACAGCTTCCCAGGTCCATCGATGTCGCCTTGATGCTGAGACGGATGCAGGGATATGAACCAAACCGCGCACAGCTGCAGGTATGTGGGCGGGCGGCTGACGATGCGAGAAATAACAAGATTGAGTTGATATTGTAAAGGAGAATAGCGATGGCAAGCGCCATTCGTAATCTTGTCGGGGAAAGAGATACGCTGATTGGTGCGAGGCGCCTTGCTAATAGCACACGATCAGACCGCCCTATAATTATTGAAGAATGCGGCAAGCCCGTCCCACGTAAAGGCAAGTTTCTGAAATAAACCGCGTTATTGGAGGCTCACATGAAAAAAACCTACATTTTAGAACACAACGACCCGCCGCTTTGGCGAAAAGTCCGGCTCCAAGCCGAAACCGAAGGGACCAGCATCAAGGCAAAAATCCTTGACTTGCTCCGCAAATGGCTATCGGATAAATAACGTCAAGCAAATTTTCAAAGAGCGAAAGGAGTTGCAAAGATGCAAGCCCTTAGATTAACGCTTCACCGCCACTGGTTCGACCAAATCGCCAGCGGCGTTAAAAAAATCGAATACCGGCAGATCAAGCCATACTGGACGGCCCGCCTGGAAGGGAAGTCCTTCGACGAGGTCCACTTCCGTAATGGCTACACATCCCGCCGCCCCTTTATGCGTGTTAAATGCCTCAAGATCACAAAAAGCCGCAAACGATATATAATCCGGCTCGGCAAGATCCTCGAAATTACAAACCATTAAATCTTTCCTTTATTCTATTGCAGCGCTCCTGGTTGATTTCTATCAGGAGCGTTTTTCTTTTTAATTGCTCCGCGACTATTAAAACCGTACCCGTCCCGCCGTACGGGTCAAACACATAATCGCCTTCCTTGGAGCATGAGATCATGCACCGATGCGCCAATTTGTTCGGGAAGGGTAAACAGTCGTCATGAATTACCGCCCTGTCGGTAATAGGCCAGATCGTCGAATAACGCTTTTTTGAATCGTCAAAATAAAACTTGCCGCTTTTGATAAGCCAATATATTCTTTCATCAACCGGCATGAACATTTTAGCGTTCTGAATTATTGTTGAGCTTTTATTCCAGATGATTTCCTGCCTTAAATCGAATTTGGTTTTTAATATCCATTCCAAGGGATTGATGGCTTTTTTGTTTCGGTATCTTATCTTGTGATTATAAAATAGTGAGCCATCACGATCGAGATATTTATAAATATTATTGATCACTAATATTTGTTCGGTTTGATAATCACTCTCGGGTAAATCATCATCGTAAGCCGTCGCCATTTTGAGTAAAAACTTCTTGTTATTTTTAAACATCCCGCCAGAAGACTTTTTTGATATCGCCTCGAGCCTTTTATTTAAGCCCTGATTATATGGTGGACTTGTAATGCACAAACTCGCTTTTTTATCCTGAAATAATAAGGCAAGATCATCTTCTTTCCGGCAGTCACCACAAACAAGCCTATGGTCGCCAATTTCATATAATGTCGCCACATTATCCTCCTGTTTGTTTTATAATTTTGGTTGCTTCGTCAACCGGAGCCGCCGGACCACAATATCTAAACGTGGCCGCTATTCTATAATGATAGTTTTTAGTTCTGCTCTCCATTTTTCCAGTCCCGGCATTATTTTTTGTTAAGCTTGGCTTTCTTATCATCTTCCATTTTTCAGATTTCATACAGTATGCGTTTCGCGCCGGATGACTTGACGTTCCGATATAATCCCATTTTAACGCTTTTAGACATGATGCCACATATTCCTCTAGTTTAAGTCCAATTCCGGCTCCTTGATAATCAGGAAGGCAAACAACCCGATGCCCCCGTTTTGTCCGCTTCAAACGATTATTGACAAACTGAAGGTATGAATAAAATGCAACCGGAGCCCCTTCCCAAAAAGCTATAAAGCACTGCGCAGCCCTATTCAAATCTGCGCTTAGATAATGATGCTGTTTGAATATTTCCCAAGCCTGATGATGCACGCGGGCAATCTCAAGTTTGATATCTGGGCGTCGCTGAACCAACCTCCAATGGAATTTATTATCTACCGGGCAGTAAACCCAATCCGGCTGAAGCCAATCCTCAATATCATAATGGCATGATATCGCTATGAATTTTTTACCATATCGCCGCACTGTTTTTGCAACTGCAGCACTTCCGCATTTTGCCACTACCCGATCAACCACTGACGTAAATTCATCAATAACGCATAGCTCTTGTGATTCTACCAGTGCTCGCGCAATAGTAACCCGGAATTTCTCACCATTTGATAGAACACGGAACGGCTTAAACCATGATGGCGGCGAAGAAAAACCAACCGAATTTAAAATTGTAGATATGTCTTTGATGCCCATATCTTTAGGGAATGCGTCAAGGATTGATTTCTCTTTATCCCATTGAAACGAATCATAAACATGGTCCTTAAAAAGCTCATCCTTGATGACTGACTTACCGCAGCCCGAAGGTCCAACAATCAACCCGACATTCCAGGGTTTCTCATCAAGCGGTAAACTTACATCCCACTCATGGATTGTGTTTTCGCTCGGGGGGATATCAAACATTCCCTCAAGTTGTTTCACCCTCGGGGATTTTACAATTTTCGTTTCTCTTACGATATGAGAGCACGACACTTTAATCCCTCCTTTTCGAATCTATCCAATAATTCCAACTGATTGCCTTCTGATTCGCATTCGATATAAATTCCATATTCTTCCGGGATATTTTCGGTTTTTGGAATACCTAATTTTTCCTTCAACCAGTCCTTCGGTAAGTCAATTCCCCAGTCGATAAGCGGTAGTTCCCCCCAGTTGTTCGCCAGGGCGTCAAAGTCAAATTCACCGTTGGAAACATTGTCACGGATCACGATTTCCCTTTCCTTTTCCTCGGTTAGACCCTCAATTAGGAATGTCGGCACCTCTTTCAGCTTCGCGGACTTGGCCGCCTCATATCGCTGGTTCCCTGCAATAATAACAAGATCCCCCGTTCTGTTCGATAGAATCAAGGGACGTGCCTCAAAATATTCCTTATTATCCCGAATAGAATCACAAAGGGTTTTGAATTGCTTTTCCTTTATAATCCGTGGGTTGCCTTCCAGTTTTTTAAGGTCTTTTATTTTGCGGTATTGCATCCGGCCCTCCTGTGAATGAAAAAACGTACCCCTTACACCTGCCTTGCCGTTTTTTTATTGACCTGTAAATGCTTGTAAAATTTATGTTTAGTTCCCTGGCCGCTTCCATCGCTGAATGAAAAATTGAAACTACCTCGCCGTTTTTAATAGCCTTTATTCCACGGCCATTGGTTAACATTTTCCTGCGCCATGTTGCGCGTGATTTCTCGGTTGCCGCCGGGTCTTGTGGTATTCCATATTTTGGATTGTTTGGTCCCTTAACGTCACGATGGGATTTAATCATTTTCTGAATCGTTTCCGGCCTGTGCCTTTTGCCCCAATTCGGGCTTTTCCCATACATAGGATTGTTTTTACCGGACAGGGCGATTGACATCCGCCTCTTATAATCATCACCGTGCCGGATCTTCATCGCAAGCCGCGTCTCGCTTAACCTTTTGCGCGTTTCTGGTCTTCTTTTAATACCCAGGGAAGAATCCGCCTTTAGGTTTATGTTGAATGCTGGCCGCAGGGCGTCAATAAAAAATTGTTCTACACTGATAAGATGTTCTTTTTGAACTTCACGGATTAGGGCGAAGTGGAGCGACGCAGGGCCATATTTATTAAAAAATCTTTGAAGGTGGATATTTTTATGGCGACTGGCGCAGAGGTCGTTTTTGTGTTCACGGATTCTTTTTCCTATCAATACGGCGCTTCCAATATAAATTCTGTCGTCAATGGAATTAAAAATAGCATAGACGCCGCTTGTGTTTTTATGCGTCATGCTCTCATCGACCACGATTTCCCGCAGCTCCATCATTTCCGGGAAGTCTTTAAGGGATTTGATCAATTTATCCAGCGCCGGGCCGGTTATCGTTCTCGGATTATCCGGATTCAACTGGATTTGTGAAATCTTGACGGTTTTAATTGTTATTTCAGCCATTTCGGTCCTTTGGTTTTTGATTGTGATTTCAGCCTTTCGTGTCGCCAAATATTTTTAACGCCAATAGTGGTCAGATACTTAATTCGTTTGATTTTTATATACAACAATCAAAGAACACAATTAATTCTGTGCGTGCG
>Ga0180732_1000484_pt1 | contig 34519 bp, 44 predicted proteins | sample KR11_01MetaG_FD_148674 | JGI IMG/M metagenome (GOLD analysis project Ga0180732, IMG submission 148674) | Groundwater microbial communities from the Olkiluoto Island deep subsurface site, Finland - KR11_0.1 MetaG | ecosystem: Environmental > Aquatic > Deep subsurface > Groundwater | place...
AAAACATAGTTTAAAAAACCGACAACAGCAAAGGCACATTTTTTATCTTATCCATGGAGGGTAGGGTAAACGACCACTTTTAGGTAAAATAATGCGTTAGGAATTACTGCTATCGGTTTCAAAATCGGCATCAGCAATATTACTGATATCGGTTTTTTCTGTCAAATTTTATAATTAAATTTTATAAACTTTATCTAAAACTATATAAGAATATGGCGAACCAGTACCGTAATCGTAACAATACGCATAAAATTTTATTTTAAGACCATTATAAAGTGTTACTGTTGTTTTTTTAACCCCGCCTATATATATGTCCCAATTACTACCGCCAACGTTTATACATTCAACAGATGTTTTATAACCATTAAAATCTGTATATGCACCTGCTGCTGACCAAACATCTAATGTACCAACACCAGTCCATCCATCTGTATCATTTCCTATTCTAATATTTACAAATGCATCATCATTCGCTGCTGTTATATACATATCATTTACAAAAACGATTATTTTGCCAGAAGTTAATGCTGTTTTCAAAGTAAGTATAGCATAACTACTTTCATCTTCTCCCGGGTCTGTCGCTATAATTGTACAATTACCGCCTAAAACAGAAACACTTCCTGGTACGTCTCCGCCAACAGAAACATCCCAATTATTTAAATTACTAAAAGCGTCCCAAATAGTTAAGTTATCCCACCAATGGTCATTTAGTTTCCCAAATGTTATACCGTGAATCGTAAATTGAACCATATTATCCCTTTATAACACTATCTATATAACCGTAAAAAATACCATCTTGACCAGCAATAATATTATTTTCTTGTGTATGCGCATAAAATTTAATTTGTAAACCATTCGGTTTTGATAAATTTTCTGAAATTAAATTATTACCGTAATAAACATTCCATAAATTATTCCCTTTATATATACATTCTAATGACGTACAAATACTATTATCACTTCTTCCTATTAATTCATCATCATGTCCATCACAAGTTATTGTAGTTATTGTTGTCCAACCGTCTGTATCATTTCCGACATACATATAAAAATAACACATTTGTGTACCGACTTCTTCAAAATAAATACTACTAAACATTGCAATTATCCTACCAGATGTAAGCGCTGTTTTTAAAGTTAAAGTAACATCGCATGGCGTTACTGTATATGCGCTACTTGCTCTTGCATAAATTAAACATTTATTACCTTGTATTGTTATACTGCCGCCAGTATCAATAGAAGTATCCCATTTAGTTGAATCAACAGGGTCGCCGTTATTTCCTATAAAATCGTCAAAAGGAACTGACCCGTCATACCAATGATTTTTATTACCGCCGAACGTTATCCCGCCTAAATTTATTTTCATTAATACACCGTTGTCGTACCTGATATTAAACTGCCTGTACTTGTAGATAAACTTCCGTTAGTCTGATACCACCAAATGTATTTAATAGTACTTCCAATACTAGTTCCACTAAAAATTACTTCAATTGGGTTATACTCACCATTGTAAGAACCAACTACTGTATAATAATGGTCTGTACCGCTAATAGTAGCAGCAGTTATATTTCCAACTGAATCTGTAGTATAAGTCATACTTTGATTTTGCGGGAAATCGTAAGAACCGAAATTAAATCTTCCAGTTAAATCATTTATACCGCTTGCACCGGTATGCCCGCCAGAAGCGCCTGCTGTAAACATATTCCCGCTTGCGAATTTTTCATTTAGTAATGCTATTACAATCACCTTTTATATAAAACAAATTTACCTTGCGTTTTTTTAAAATCATTAAACGGTAATTGTTTCCGTTTTATAGTGCCTTCTATTATAAATAATTCAATTAAAGTTCGCGCGATAATTTTTTCAAACTGTAAATTATTTTCTTCTATTCCATTTTTCGTAAGTTCTTCCAATTGTTTTCTTAACGAATTTTCAAATTTAGTCCAAGTAACCATTAAGCACCACTTCTTGAAAATCGTAATGTGCATTGTATTTGCAATTCCATATCGCCATTGAAAGCAACACTTCCAATAACTTCTCTGACAATTAAACTACCTGCTGTTGCAGTATTAAAAAGACCCCATTCTGTTAAAGTAGTACCGCTTAATTCTGTTGCACTATAATCAGTTATATAAGTAACGTCTTTAGCAACTGTCGTATCTCTGTTTGTAATATAATTCCTATCTGTCTCGTTTAATAACGCAGTGTTACCTGATACAACAGTACTACTTCCTGTTCCTATTGCTATATAACTCGGAATTGCACCAGAACCGCCAAGTATGGCTGCAATCGTTTCAATACCGTCATCTGTAATCATTTAAATCAACTCCTAAAACCCGCCGCTTCCTACAAGAAACGAACCTATTGCTCCTTGCGTTAAATTACCGTTTCCTATTAAACTATCAGGACTATTAAGTATCCCGTGTTTAGGTGAATGGAATATAAAACTATTTCCTACACTTCCAGCCCAAACTTCAAAATGGGTATCTACAACTAATTCATTCGTAGCAGTTTTAACAACTGCAAAATTACCTTCAAGCGGTCCGACTTCAAGACTTCTGGTTTTTAAAATCTGTTCTTTTAATGTATCTGTAAAATCAACTATTTTTTTATTTACTTCAATCGTTAAAACTTTACAACTTAAATTATTAAATTTATTAAATGAATAATTAGATGAAAGGATTGTATAAGATTGGTTATCAATACCGTGCCACGGTAGATTTACTTTATAAGTATCGCCCGGATTTACGTTTATAATGCCTTTTACATTAATAGTACCTTGAACTTTCGGGTCTTTATTTTCAGCTAAAAACGATAACGCTTTTATATTAGCTTCGCCATAACTTTTTATACTACTATCTGAAATTATTTTAGTCTTCGGTCCGTAATCTGTTATACTATCATTATCCTGTCTGAATTTAAGTACAGGTACATTTCTATCGTAATCTATTGTAATAGGCAACGTTCCGCTTGCAGGTATATTATCGCCTGCTAAAGTACCTGAAACGAAAACTACTTTTCGTTCGTTAAAATCAACTACATATTTCAAATTCGGGTCTGTTGACGGGTCGTTCATATCAAGTATTCCGCCAACTTGTTGTAAAACACCGTGCGAGGTTACTCTTGTATTATGTGGTTTATCTGAAAGTGTAAATATACTGCCAGTTCCGTCTGCTGCAAACGTTTCTGAATTGCCTGTAAGTATCCTGTCGCCGTATACCCATACTTTATTATAAATCTCTCTGTCTTCTTTTCTGAAATCAGCGTTATAAACGCATTTATTATCAAACGTTCTATAGACTATATTAGAACCCTTTTCTATGAAATTAACGTCTTTATCGTTATCAACGAAAAAATAATAACCAGATAATTCTGCTAATTCTTTTAAAGACTCAAATATATTTTTATGATTAAATCCGATTTTTTCTATATTAGTACCGGTGTTTATATCTATATTATTTACTGTAACTATATCGTCTGCATTATTTTGAACTATAGTTCTCGCTATTAAACCGGCATCCTGGTTTTTAAAAATAACAGGTATAACAGTCATATCAATTAAAACTGCGCCGTAATCTCTGCCTTTTATTGTAACTTTCTCGTTTTCAGAATCGCCTGAAAATCTTATATCTTCTATTATACCTGTAAATAACTTCGTAGTAGGCGGATTAGTTCCTATATCAGCGTAAATAATAACTTCGTCATTTAAACTAAATGAATTATTATGAATACCAGTATAATTATCAAATTCGGCAGTGAAATTTGACGTTGCGTTTGAATCGCCAATAGTTTTCTCTACGTTTATCTGAAACGCGTCTGAAAATGTAGTTCCGTTAATAGTTAACTTAGTGTATACACTACCTTGACTCGGTACGAAAATCGGATAAAAAGTTACCATTTAAGCGACTCCTACTATATAAAGTTCAGGATTCCATTGCGATTGTAAATTATTGAAATCAGCCCATACCCATAAATATTCAGTTTCGTCAACTTCTAAATCATCATAAATCAACTGATAGCTTGTATTTATTGAAACTGAAGTATCATAATCATATTCGTCATTCAGTTTAAGTGTAACGCCATTAGTTGTTTCATTTAATTTAGCGTAAATATCTATAGTATAAGTAAGATTATTATTAATCGTAAACATACCTACTGTAGATGTCTGTCCGTATGGTTCCACCTCTAATTGAGTAGGATGGTTGGCATAAAATTTAAATACAGTACCACTCGTTTCTGTTATATCAAAAACGCCATTTTGGCAACTACCTATAGTAACATCAGAACAAGCAAGTTCAAATATTGAACTATCACAAATAATTCCAGTACTGCCATCTGATATACTATCAGGACATGAATATTCGTAACTATCACAATTGCCAGACCCATCACAATAACCCATTGTATCATTCATATAATTACAGGTATATGTTTCATCCCATCCATAATAATAAGGGATATTTGCGTCTTCATCACATTGAACTAATCCACAATAATTATTAGTATTTTCAGTACATGAAATAGCATGTTCTGTAATAGCTATAGTTGCATTCTGCGCAACATTTATTGATGTACCTTTAGATTGCCAGTTTGTATCTATACAAGTTACTCCAGCATCAAATCCTGTATAGTATTCTGGTTTAGTACATGCACCCGTAACACATTGATACCATATTGCGCAATAGCAATCTTCTGCATCACCACTACCACAATTAGTATCTACACTTACAGTTGTATTCAATCCATCTTTACATACATATCCAGATTGTACTGGAGTTGAAGCATCATTAGTATCTAATGCACCTGCTCCATCACAATAACCATCTGGTCCTCTACGTGTATATTGATTATCACAATCATCATAACTCGGACTTTTTCCCGTATTAGTTTTAGTACATACTGTTGCATGGTTCGTTACAGATATTATATAATTTGCATCTGTATTCCAGTTAGTACCTTGGTCTACCCATCCCGTATCTGTGCATGCGCCTGAATCGTATCCTGTATAATATTGGTCTGCATAACAAGCGTCTGTGACACAATCTAATTGTGTCTCGCAACTACAACTTTCAATACTGTTATAACCGCAATCAGAATCGCCATCTGGATTTTGACTACCAGATGCGCTTTCTATACAAACATCACCAGTAGTTACATGAGTATCCACACCCCACGTTCCTGAAGAACAATCTTCAAAATGTGTTATATTTAGACATATCGCTAAACCATCTGTTTCTTCGCCATCATGGGTTTCATTTACACAATTAACTGCATTAGGATGGCAATATTTAATAATACTATTCCAAGCAATATCGCAATTTTCTGAAATACAATCTGAATCTGAATTACAAATTGAATAATCCATCCCACCTTCGTCACTATATGGTAAATAATCAGTTACTCCACTTACTGGAGAATATGGTGTATCACAAAATCCATCGTAATCTGAATCTATACAAATATCAGAATAGTTACCATCCGAATCTGACCAATAATTACCGCCGATATAATTACCATATGAATATTCTCTAGTTCCTAATTGTTTCGTTGTATTCAGATATGTATCTATGGTATTATAATTATCATAATAATTTATAGTATTGTTCAATAGATTATTATAAATTAATGTATTGTTTGGATATGTTTCATCAAGATATTCACTTATATAAATCCCATAATCCGTATTATTATAAATAATAGAATTTGATATGTTATTATAATCTGAATCTCCCATGATTGTTATACCTGTTCCATTATTTGAATAAGTATAAATATTAGAGATGTTATTATAATTTGAATGTATCATATACAATCCATATTTCTTATTTAAATATAATGTATTATTCGTAATATTATTATAATTACTGTATAACATTGCAATTCCATGATTAGTTGAACTTGAACTACTTGTTACATTATTTATAGTATTATTATCTCCATTTGATATTACTACTCCCGCATAATACCAATCACTTAGAATACAATTTTTTATTGTTATATTATCATACCCATATGAATATATACAATAACTAGCATCGTCATCTCCGTCTATTGTATGTCCATTACAATCAAATATAACATCATTCGTAGTTATCTCCATACACGGTGATGTAGAACTATCGGTTATACTGGACACCATCGTATAAGTACCCGCAGTTGATAATTCACCGCATGAATCTACACTATAATTCGTTCCACCATTACTTTCTTCTGCGCCGAATGAATATGTCGGGGTTGTTGAAAGATACTTTCTAGCAAATGAATAATATAAATTACTTGTTCCACCTACTCTAATAACATCCATATACAATCCTAAATTCTCATTTGGAATATTTGTCGTACTTGTTCCTTTTGCAACCCCATCAAAATAAGACCGGAATATTGTTCCATCATAAGTACCTTTTATTCTATGAGTACCTGCTGAAAATGTTGCTCCTACATTTACTTGTGTAAATGTTGCTTCATTTGCTGTATAGATAACAACAAGATTAGAAGCTTGTATAGGTCTTATTGCAAAATTATCATCAGTATTAGTTATCTGTTGATTAGAAAGTCCAAAAAATCCTTCATCTATTATATTACCAACAAATTGAAATTCAATATTCATAGGAACTATAACCAACGGGTCAAGATAATCTATTGCTGAGGTACCATGCCAGTCAAGGAATGCATTCTCGCCATTACTTGTACTTGAAACTTCACTTGCATTTTTATAATACATATAGATTGTCGTGTTGGTTGTGTTTGTCAGAGTATATGGTATCTTAACCCATACATCGGCATGTTCACTATTTGTTTTATTCTCTATCCAATATCCAAGTTCTGTATCTTCAGAACCATTAGCAAATCTTAAATCAGAAAAGTCGGTATTCATATTTGCATTGTAAGTCACATTAAGAAGTAAAGAATAGTTGGCTACTTCCAAAGCTGTATTGTTTATCTGAATCTCTTTTTTCTTTTCCCAACTTGCATTCCACCACGTTGCTCCTTCTATATTCTCGCCCATTATAGTAACATCAGTCCAGACAGAATATCCCCATCCATTATTAGTCTTCCCCCATTTAGTAGATTTTTCAAATACTTCATAGATAGGTTCATTATTTCTAAGAACAAATGTATCTGGGTCTATTTCAGTTAATACTTCTTTTGTTGATTCTTCATAGCACACATTACATTTTTCTTCTGTGATATTATACGCATCAGTTGTATTTGTTCCATTTATTATTGCTGGATATTCTATGGTTTCATTCCTACATTCGCATCTATAAGAGTCATTCAAGGTTATAGTAATGTAATGCATAAGTTTTATATCTGCATCTCCAGAATATAATGTTTTCTTAATATTCAAATAATCCTTTGTTGTCTTATCTTTATTCTTTTCTACTTCATCTTTTAGATTATAATCTTTTGTGAGATTGTTGAATATAATTTCAACTGCATCTTTACCATCTATTTTCTTCTTAGTTGTTATAAATTTATCCTTTTCTATTGCGTTCCAAACAGGGTCTATATTAATTTCACCTATTATAAAACTCCATTTAATTGTTTCAAATTGGTTATCAGGATAGCCGATTAGTTTAATACGATTATTCTTTAATCTATCCCAAGTATCGCCTTCTTTTACAGGTCGCCAGTTGTCTTTTCCAACTGCCGGGACAAACCATTCTACTTTTATGTTTGGATTCGTTTCAATTATATCGTTAATTTGATTAAGATTCACCCACAGTTTTCTACCGTTAATTGATTTCTTATAAAGAACTGGTGTGAAATTCAATTCACTTACTTTATATTTAATTAATTTACCTTTAAAATCAACTAAATCAATCGGTAAATAAATATAACTATCAATATCAAGATATTCAAATCCAAAATTCCAATAATTTGTAGTCACATTGATAAACGCTTCACATTGATAAATACCTTTTATATATTTACAATCAGTATCACCTGAATGTGTATAATCAACACCTGTAAGTAAAAATAAATATGATAGAAGTCCGACTACACCAATTGTTCCTACTCCAGCTAAAATTTTAGATATTTTTTTCCAATCCATATTCAAACCTTTTTATTTAATTCGCTTTGTAATTGATTCGCTATATCTCGTGCATTGAATCCATTAAGATTATTAATATTTATTGTTATTCCATTAGATGATAAATTCTCTGGATGTTGTGTCGCTATAAGAGTATCCATTGGATTTGTTTTAATAACATCTCCTCTCTTTGTAATTATTGCATCATCTACTTTCATTGATTGTTGAAGTCCTGTAAATATAGATGTTGATGGTTCTACAATACTTTTAGGTAGAAGTTTAGCGGCTGTATTCACAATAGAAGATATTAATCCTACTGTATTACCTGTTGCTATATTCAATAATGTAGATGGGGAAGATATTACTGTTTTAGCAACAGATTTAGCTACTTCTTTTTTTTCTAATTCATTTCTTTTATTTATTGCAGTATTATATCTAGCAATAAGATCATCAGTTAGTTTTATTATGTCTTGTAAATCATTTTGTTCTTCCTCATTTAATTTTGATTTTACTTCTTGATTTCCTACAAATTTATCAAGTAATTCTTTTTGTTTATCTTGTACTTCGCCAATTTTTAACCTTATATTTTCTTGTTCTTGTCTTTCTGTAGCAAGTGATTCAAATTTCTTTTGTTGATCGGTTATGAAATTATTAAAGTTAGTTACTTCCAATTCTCCTAAAGTTTCTAATTGTATTGCATTTTTATTTTGTTGGATTTCTTTTTCATTTGCATTTTTTTCTTGTTCTAATCTTAATATTTCAAGTTTATTCTTTGCCTTATCCAATTCATTTTGTATATTATCAAGTGTTTTTGTTGATTCTGTTTGTGATTGTTCAAATTCTTCCCTTTTTGCAATATTTATTTCTTCTAATTGTTTTTTTTCTTCGTTACGTTTAATGGATAAAATTTTTAATTTATCTTTTTCACTATTTAATTGAGCTCCTATTTCATCTCTTCCATCTTTTTCTGTAGATAAATATTTTATAGTTAAATCATCAGTTATTTTTTGTTGAGCAAATAATTCTTTTTGTAAATCTGTTTCCGATTCTATTAAAGAAACATATTCTTTTTTTGCAGGAATTATATTTTTTTCTTCTAATTTTTTCAATTCTAATTGTCGTACTATTTCTTTTTGTTGTGATATCTCCAATTTTTTTGTTCTTTCTCCTTCAAATGTTATATCTTTTAAATTTAATAATGAATCAATAAGATTTTTTACATTATCATTGGATACCTTTAATTGTTCTGTATATTCTTTTTGCTTATCTGATAATTGTAAAATAACTTCTCCTATTTCTTCATATACTCCTGGCATTCCAGTCATTAGATTAAACATTTCTTCTCTTTGTGTTTTTTCAGCAGTTGCACCAGATATATAATCCAATGTTGCTATCAATACTTCTCCAATAGCCACTTTTAAGTTATCATATTGTGCGACTACTTTTTCTATTTTTTCTGCATGAGTTTCTTCAAGAAACATTTGTGCTCTAATCAAACCTTGACTGTCTTCAATAATAGAATTTACCAATGCTTGTTTCTTTTCTAAGTCTGTTAATTCATCTGTAGTTTTTCCTATTGTTATAGCAAATTCTGAATATGTTTTATCTAAATCTAATATAATACCCAGATTATCAAGTATCATTCTAGATTGTCTTCCTATACCTATAGCTAAATCATTAAAGGCTTCTGATGCTGTTCTACCAAATACTTTACTTCTCGCAGTTGCTACTTCTAATAATTCTGGTATTTGATTTTGACTAATTCCTAAAGCAAGAGCTTTATTAGCATCATTTACTAAATCAAAATCAGATATCATCCCTTGGCTTGCATTTCTCATATCTTTTAACATTGTATCTGCACTGTCACCTAATGCTAAATTAAATTGTTGAAATGCTCGTTCTGATTTTAATGCAGATTTAACAGAATCTGCTCCAAATGCAACCATTGCCCCTGCTGCTGCTCCAACAAGAAGTTTGTTCTTAGAAAGAACATCTCCTAATTTATCAAATCCGGTCTTCTGTTGTTTTAGACCTTCATCTACTTTCTTAAATTCTTTTGAATATTCGTCAATAGCTTTAATTACATAGGTTATACCTGCTCCGCCTATTGCCCCACCTAGTATATTCCCCATTATTATTATCTCTTTGTTTTAGATTTCTTAGATGCTCGTATTCTATCTCTTCTCTCTTTATTTATTATCCGAATGATAGAGTTCCTTTCAAATACTGTGAGTTTATCCACAATATCAAAAGTCCACCCTTGCATCTCTCTGCATATTTCCATTTTATTTATTATTCTTTTATATCTTTCTCCACATTCGGCTTCTGAAAATCTTTGTCCTCAGTCTTCCAACCGTTTAGAATTGCCATTGCATTCTGTATCGCACCACGTTCTTTTAGTGTGAGTGTCGCATAGTCTTCTGTTGTAAGGTCAGCACTCTTAACTATTGTTGCAATTATTCTCTTTGTGACATTCTCTTCTTCTTGTATCGCATCAAATTCTGTTGCAAGAAGTTCATGTACCTTGAATGTCTTTTTTCCTACTGTTATCTCTTTTGATTCCATATAATCGCCTCTATTTCTTAATAATTTCAATTCCTATTATATCACGCATCTTTTTCTGACTTCTATCAGCACTATTACTAAAATGTCTTCTTGCCTTAATTTTACTTGTTCCATATTCCAGATGTTTTGAATACTCGGTATTACTTGACATAATAGCCAATTTATTTTCTGTATGGACTTCTACAGAATTAAGGAATTTTCCACTATCCACACTTCTTTTTTCTGCTCTATTGCCTTTTATAGATGCTTCTATTTCACCCTTTAGATATTTACCTGCATCGGATAATCCATTACTGATGGATTTATTCAACTTTATATTTCCATCAGCAATAAATTTTCTTGTTTCTTTAATACCTAATATTGTATATGTAACAGACATATAATCTACCATGGATTATATTTATGCGTACTGTCCCAACTTGAACCTGCTACAGTTTGAGGTCTGATTTCAATTGTAGTTTCAATCGTATCAACGTCAGCCGTACTGGGATTATCCATGCTTATTATTCTACAGCCGCTTAATATCAATGCTGTATGTTTACTGCCGACATCAGTTATATCAGCGTTCATGTCAAGATTCCCGTTAAAAGAACTACCGCCTTTATAATATTGATTGTAAAGCCATGCAGCGTCCTGACCGTCCAAGTCCATTGTAACAGATAGTGTATAATCTTTTACGCCAAGATAAGGTGTTCCTATACATCTGCTTCCATTTACATAATGTGGCGCAGTTACATTATTATTTACTTCAAATTTTATATCCTTAGCTGTATCCATCGTACTACCTGCAAGCGTAAGCAACGAATCTTCCCACATATAAGGCGTTAACGCTTGTGTACCGCTGTTTACTAATGTAGTTGTAGTACCTGAACTGAAAACTAACGTCTGACCGATATAATCTATGTCAATAGTCGCCTTTTCGCCTTGCGTTAATGTTAAAGCAACTGTATTTATAACAGCGCCGTTTACTGTTCGTATAAAGTTCCTACCAGTTCCAGTAGATTGTTTAGAATCCTCAAGCGTGAAACTCATCGGTGCAGGGTGTGTATTTGTACCGCTTGTGAATGGACTTTGCCAAACGTCACTATTCACTTCACTTACAGCGTGCGTACACGTAGTCGCAGTTGCACCTGATACTTCAACTATTGAACCGATAGCATAAAACAATAGTCTCATATCGTGTGGATGAAACGAAAGCGTACCTGTAACGTCACTTGGTCCTAATGTAGTAGTATCATATACTCGTTTTGCTGTACCCATATATCTGTCTATTATATAATTTTCTGAATCGTCAATTGAATTATTAGTAACTTGTCCTATCCAGAACGTACTACCTGCTGCGCCAGTTGCGCCTGTTTCCTGTGCACCGTAAGTTCCACTTTCATGGATGCCGACAATTTTGTTTTGGTCTCCTATATATCGTGCTATAATTATCCCCTCAATTCTATTATTTTATTTATTCTGTCTTTTTCGTATTTTGGAATTTCAGTTATTCCAAATTCGTTTAATATTTTTATTTGTTCTGTTTTATTTAACCCGTAAAGTTCTTTTTCATTTAAAAAAGTTCGCCACGGTTCGTTTATTTCTATCCATTTTTTTAAATCTTCTTTTGAATAATGTTTAATTACATATTCGTATTCGTCTATGTCTGAAATATCAATCGTCTCCTTTTATTTTTCATATGTATTATTTTTATAATACACCCATGTAGACTTGTTTGTCCGGAAGTTTATTTTAAATATTAAAAAATTTATATTCTATATTAAGCAATCTTGATTTCGGTTGATTGTCACCTTCTTCGTCTACTTCAACAGCACTTAATAATTTAAATCTATATAAATAATTTTCTATACTACCATTAGCAGTAAACTGAATATCTCTTAGTTTTATATAGCAATCGTTCGCTAAATCGTCTTTCTCTTTTTGGTTTCTAGCCCAGATTCTTATTTCAACTGAAATAATAACGTCCATTGCAGTTGTTTGCATACCGGCAGAAGTAGAACTAAAGTTAGTTAGTTTAATTGTAATAATAGGATATTGAGTTAATCTGGTTGGGTAACTTGTCATTATAAATTTAGACTGCGAACTTCTAGTTGAAGTAATCGGGTCTGTTACACCAGTAGTTAAATTATCCTTTATGAAAAATAGAATGTCTTTTATGAATGTACTTGAGTCTACCATATTACCGCCTCACTTGCCGGATTTATATCTAATCTCACTTGATTAGATTGCTTTTAATTATTTCTTTGATTTTATCTTTATTTCTGGATTTTGAAGTTGTTAAATCAATTGAATCACGAAATTCGTCAGTATTTACTTCTTCTTTTATAAATTCGCCCGCTTCTTTTATACCTTTTTCTGTATTTTTACTAACCTGTATTTTTTTTAATACTATATATGATACTGCTTTTTCTAGTCCAGTCATCTTGAAAGTCATACCTTTTGCCATCTACTCACCCAATTCACTCACCCAATAATGACTTTGAATGTCTTAAATTATGACATGTTTTACATAATGTCCGACCATTATCTATTGCGAATCTTAGTTCCGGAAATAATGCAAATGGTTTAATGTGGTCTGAATGCAATGTGCCTCCATGTTTACCACACCAAATACATGTATACTCATCACGTTCAAACACGGCATTATGCCATAATTTATATTCTATTGAATCCCTGATTGCTTTATTAATCGGTGTTATTCCACCTTTCCATAAATGACATTTTTCTCCACTATTGTCTCCTTTCTTAAAATTACCTGAATTGAGAGGTCTTCCATTTGGGAACGCCTTTTTCAATCCGATTATTATTTTCTCTTTAGTTGCTTCGGTCATCCAAGGAATACCCCTTTTATTTCTTGTATCTACTCTTTTTTTAATTGATTCGGGGGTATAGGCTAATTTTCTACCATCTTCTAAAGCCTTTGCTTGATTTGAATTTAATTTGTGACCTTTTAAAGATATTGAGTTTTTCAAACCTATTTTCCTTTTATGTTCATCGGTTTGTTTATATCCTTTTTTAGTCATATTAAACTTCTCCGATAAATGACCCATTATTTAATATACGCACATAAGCCCTTTTATAAATTTGGGTGTTTTCAACCTCATACGGTATACCACCAATTGGTATAATCGTATAAGTATCATTACTCATTATAATCTTTGTACTTATATTACTACCAGCACCAGTAAAATCAATAGAACCATTAACATAAAGTTTCTGGTCTTGCGTTCTTAATTTACCTTGTTCTAATAAATTAACATCTTCGGAACCGTATTTATTACTAATAGGCATTACTATTCCAGATATATTTAATCTTGAACCTGTTATTTCAGTTAAAGTAACTTCATCGTCATAAACTGAACCAATCGTATTTAAATAATATTTAATAGTAATAGGTTTACCTGATTTTGACATTAAACTATTGAATCCATTACTTAAACTTTCACTAATTGTCATTTAATCAACTTATACTTCTTGCAAATATGAATTTCTTACCAATAGATTTAAGTTTTAAATCACCCATCAATCTATACGATTTAGCACTCAAATCGTCGCCACTATCGTCTATACTAAGTTCGCCAAGACTTATCTTTTCGCCGCCAGATTGAGCTTGAATTAAGTCAATTACATCTGCTTTAACGTAATCAAGTATAACAGGTTGATATTTTGCATCTATATTATTTGAACCTATAGTCACACCGGTATAATTAGCAATATATTGTCTGGACTGGTCTACTATTTCAACCATGTTACCAGATATACCTGCCGGTAATTGAAAACATTCATTCATGAAAATTGCAATTGAACCACATGTTGATAAACTCATTTTTTCACCTATCTATAAACTACAGTTAAACCAAGTCCTGATTTAGATGTACCTAATCCACTTCCATAAAAGTGTAGTACGGTATCTGCTAATGGTATTTCAGCCAATACAACATTTGTATCTGCTCCAGATATAGGTGATGCCCATGTATAAATTGTAGTTGCTCTTGGAAATGTTGCTCCAGACGTAGCTACACCATATCCTCTAGTAGTACCACTCACCATACTCCATATAGTTGTTTCTATACCAGATGCTTTTAAAAATAAACTTCCTGTAGCTCCTGCAAAGTTATTCTCTTTTATAACAATACATTGAAGCATACCATTGAGTCCTTCTTCAGAATATGCACCAAATTCTCCACCAGCATTTGCAATCATACTGCCTGTAGGGAATTCATATCTCTTTATTTGATTATTAACTGCAACTATTGTCATAGAACCAGGATGACTAGTCTGTGTTCCACCAAATTTTGAATATTCACTATCTCTTAATCCACCATGTGTAAACGCCATTATAATTCCTCTTTTAATTTTATATTTTAATTGGCGGAGATTCAGAGCGCCTCACGCCAATAAAAAAAACTCCACTCAGTATCCTGCTGCGATGTAGTAATATGTAGCACTCGCATCTCCGATTACAGTTGCGCCGCTTGATGTCGCTGTTCCGCTTAGTGTCGGTAATGTCGCTGATGCTGCCACTCCACTCATCCCAAATGTAATTGCGTATGTTTTACTTGAGAACGGAACGCCAAACTGAACGTCTGCTTCACTTCCAGCATCCATAGTTACTGTTCCTGCCTGTACTCTACAGTTATAAACCGCTGGCGAACCGATACTTACAGACTTGATAAGTCCTTCTACGTTCTTTATCTGGCTGCCGAGCACTGTCGCTGCTGCATATACATTCGGACCGCTTATAATACCGCCAGCTACAACGCTACCAGTAATATAAATCTGCGAGGTCTGTTCTTGTACTTGGTTTACTTCTTCGCCGCCTAACCCGTCTATTAATCCCATAATTATTATCTCCTTAATTTAAAAGGGGGATAAACCCCCACTTGATTTATGATGTAGTTATCTCGCAAGTTGCGTAATCACGTAGTGATTCTACATCAAGTCTCATTGTAATAGCAGCACCCTGCATATCAAATGTAGGTAAATCAAAGTTTTCAACTGTTATATCCCTTTTATAAGATACAACGTATGAATTACTTCTATCTATTACATATGCGTATTTACAATAAGTAGTCGGTGTAGGTGTCGCATTCCTGCTAAATCTAACAACGTTCATACCGAATATAGTACCAAGGAAACCGGATTTCAGCATATCTGTATTACCAGCTTTATCTGCTTCTACAAACGTATCTATATTCCTAAGGTCTTGTAGAACCTCATCGCCAACTAGAACATCTGTCGGTGTATAATCGTATCTTTCAAGATAGTTCATCGCTTCTGCAATATTTGCTATCGTAATAGCTGCGCCGCCTGTTACAGCGTTAGTTGTAGAATGCAGTTCTGCTATAATCAGTTCTGTTTCTTTCTCTGCCATTCTCTTACCTGCGTATTTAAGATGTCTGCTGAATAAGTCAAACTGACTGTCTTCCATCATCTCTCTTGTTATTCGTACAGCTACACCGTATTTAACAGGTTCAATCGTAACAGTCGTATCGTATTCAAGTGCATCCATCGGAATTTCTGCACCTTCACCGACTAACCTAACGTTCATTGAATCTGCCTTGATAAGGTCTATACTCCAACTTGCACCCAAAGTCGCTGTCTGAGCAGGAGTCTGATAAATCGCTGCAAGTTCTTTAGGAAGTAAATGTTTATCAACTTCGTCAATAAGGACAGGCATGATAAGTTTCGGTATAAGTAAAGTACCGGCTACACCAGTGTCCCGTGTTATATATTCTTGTATTCTATTAAATGCCATTTTATTCACCTTACAAATTTAAAGCGACAAGACAATAGTCTTCGCTACCTGCGTTAGTCAGTGACCTTCCGATTATACCAATATAACCAGAACCAACTGCCGTTGTTGCAAGTCCGAGAACTGCGTCTGGTAATGTAAGATTTGTAACCAACATACCGCCAGATATTGCTCCGCCTGCTTTAATTAAATATGTACCTCTTGTTGCGATAGTAACAAGGTCTTCAGAACCAGCGTTATTCAATGCGATACCATTACACATACCCCATTTATCGCATAGCGCTATTTCCAAGTCACCGTCTGCAAAGCTACTTGCCTGCGAACCGACTTGTGCTGTACTATCTGCACCTGAAACGTATACGAACTGACCGCCCGATATTGTTTCTCTTGCTTTACCTGTAAATGTACGCGGATTCTCCCCGTCCCATAGACAGACTGCCCCTAATGGATTTCCTACTGCCATCTTTATCGCCTCTCAATTGTAAAAGAGCCGCCTTTTATGCTACCATAACTTTCAACTATATTATATGATGCACTTTCGTCAACTTCTTCTTCGTCTTCTGCTTTAGCAGAACCAACTATCTTTTCTGTTTTTACTTCTTTAACAGCTTCAACAACTTTTACTTCTTTTGTCTCTGCTTCCTTAACTGATTTTAATGCTTCTGCTACTGCTTTAGCAACTATATCAGCGACCATTTCCTTTGTAATAATTTCAGTTGTTTTAATTTCAATTTCTTTAGGTTCAACTTTCTCTATTACATGTGTTTCTTTTGTTTCTATAATATTCACCTTTTTTAAATCTAATGCTTCGTTTAGTGCAATACCAAACGTAGCGCCTTCGTCAGCACCTACTGCAACTAAACTTAACTCTTTAAAAGTAATACCTCTCATTATAAGCGAATTATCAGTTTCATCTTCTTCTACAGATGCAACCATTGCGCCTACAGAGACACTATTCACTCTACCGTCTTTTATCATTTCTTGTGTTTGTTTGTCTATAACTTTAGCACGGAAACTTACTTTCTTATCTGAATATAATCCTTCTTTTACTCTACCTTTAATTGCATCTACTTCATTTCTATGGTCTACCAATAATGGTACACCAGTCAATGTATTCGCAGATAATTTAAGTTCTTCATCTAAAAATTTATGATTGTTTCCAGTTGTTGTCGCATTTATAGCTATTCCTTCTATAAAGAAACCTTCTTCTTTATTAGATTCTTCTACTTTTGATTCTATTATAGGAACACTATAATTGAATTTAATCATTTCTTTCTTTCTAAGTTGTCCATAACAAATAGCAGAACGTTGTTTGTTGTCAGGGTATTCTTTGTTCATTGTAGTGTCGCCCATGCACCTGCTTATAAAATCTTTATCAACTTCACCTTTCTTTGGTTTCGGTATCGGTATTTCAATCACCTTATTAAATTATTTATAATATCACTGTTGCCAGTCAAAATTAAAATTATAGTTCCTAAAATAGTTAAAAGTAAAATAAATTTAATTACTATTTCTTTATCAACTTTCTTATCGTTTTTTTTACATAATATTGTTTTAATTTCAGTTATATCGTTTCTCATTTTCAAAACGTTATCGTCTAATTTATTATTAGTTTCCTTTATTGACATTTTGATTTCATTAATGTCATTTGTAATTGATTTCATGATAATACTACACATTTCTTTTGACATATAATCTGTTTTTTTAAACATACAAGCATCTTTCGTAACGTATCTATCGTCAAGTTCAGTATAAGGTCGTTTGGGTTTCATCTAGTCACGATTTATACTTCTTTTAACGCGGGTGATAATATTCTTATCTTCGCCAACTTCATTTAAATTAGGTTCTATGATAGGATTCAATATCCGTTCTCTAGTTAATTTAATAAATTCAGATTCTTCTGAAATAGCAGTATCGCCAATTAGTTGATATGTAATATCGCCACTGTGTTTTGAACGAACTATACTTTGTCCCGTTAATGGGTCTATTAAAACGCCACGACCTTTTAAGCCAAGTATTTGTCTCATTTTTTATTCTTCCATTATCAGTTTCTCTTTCGCTTTCTTTATTCTAGTCTGTAATTCAATAACGCATTTTCCACATAACCACATACCGCTAACTAATGCCAGTGCTGGTTGTCCACATTTCTGACAATCAGGTTTATTAATTATATTCATTTAAACAACTTTTTATCTTTTTTCGGGTCAACCTGCGTTCCGGTATTATCCCGCGGTTGTTCTTTTTCAGGCGGACTTAAATAATCGCTTGCGTTTTCTAAATTAAGTAATTTAGCGATTTCAAGTTCTGCCATTTTTCTTAATGGGTCTGACGTATTCATCGTTTCTATTAATTTAGTTAGTTTTTCAAGTCTGTTATTTATCTCTTCTTCGCCCGGTAAATTCCAACTAAACTCAACTTCGTCAAGACTACCTGATTGCTCTAATATCGGTTTAAATATATGTTCTTCTATTATACTTTCAATCTCGTCCTGAATTGCGCCTATCTTTCTTTGAAAGGCTTCTAATTGGACTTTAGCTAATCCTTCTGGTATATTACCGCCACCGAATAATACTATCGGAATTTCAAGCCCGTAAGCGAACATTAACATATCATGATTAAGCGTGTCTGTAATATTTTTACCTATTTCGCCGAAATCTATTACTTTCATGTCAACATTAGAATCTGTTACCCATTCTGTTTTATTAGTCATGAACTGTAGATTCTTTTTAAACGTATCAACGCCTGCCGCGTCTATCATCTCGCCGTCACGACCTACTTTAACGTGTATAGGCGCACCAGCTTTTCTGCTGATTAATTTATGTAATTCCTCTTCGTTTAAAATCAGGTTCTCTATAACACGTTCGTTTTGCCATATTATTCCAATACCGTACGGGTCGCCTGATATTTTATTGATAGCCAGATGCGCTATTTCCATTGGCTTAAATGTAATTAGTTTAGAACTAGACCTTGAAAACCGTTTTAAATCGCTGGACCATTGGTTGTACTCAATTACATTACCTTTCGTGTCTCGTTTAACATATACGTTATTTGCATTTAAAACTTTAATTTTTCTATTAAGTAAGTCTATTTCTAAAAAACCGTTTCCTTTAGTTAAACTTTCTCTAATCCATTCTCGTAATACAGTTGCGAAATTCGTGTTCTTTACGAAATCAGATATTAGTTTATTCGCTTTTTTAGTTTTCGTCTTGATTGCGAAATCGCCAACTATAGAATCAGTAAATTTATTAATAGCGCTAGTTACTATTCCAACAGATTTATATATCTTTTCCATATCTTCAAATCTGAACGGATGTTCTGCGCCAAGTTGTTTCGGAAAACTAATCGGAACGTCTCTAATTTCGCCCTTGAAACTTTCTTTTATCTCGTCTTTGATTGAAATATAACCGTTTAAACTAGTCTGTTTAGTTTCGTTTTTGAAAAAAGCCATTAAAATACCTATTTACAACTATTAAAATCTTCCTATATATAAATTGTTTCCATATCTTTATATATGTTTGCTAAAGTGCTATATGTGGTGTATATGGTTTCTTTAGTTCAAATATCATTCTCATCATTAATGCATCGCCGTAATCTGTACTTCGCCCTAACGTTTTCTTAATATCCTCTTTTGAAACGATATTGAGTTTACCGTCTTTATCAGGGTCTTTTTGTTTTATCTGTTCTAAATCTTCTATTATTTTAGTTTTAAAAATAAGCGGTTTAATAGAAATAAGTCCATTATTTACTAATTTAGCGAAATAGAAATAACATTGGCTTTTAAGATTTAAATAATTATGTTTAGGAGGTGTTGAATAAATACCTTGCGGGGACTGTTCTATCTTGAGTTCAAGCGGTCTTGCGTTATTTATAAAACCTCTGACGCCGTGCATTTCGTCAATCAAACCGCCGCCAACACCGTCTTCGTCTATTACTACATTATAAACAGGTATTTTATAGACATTAATTAAATTCTCTAATATTAATCTCGTTTCTTTAATAGATTGTTTCTTATAAGTAAATATTTTTTCTACTGTAAAATCTTTCCAAAGTATTATAGTCGTAACGTCATTACCGAATCTAGCTATATCTGCTGAAATGTAATATTTACCGAAACTACCCGGCAATTCTTTACCGAACATTTCAATTATTTTATCGTAGTTAAATAAATTAGTTAAATCTTCGTCGTATTCCCAATTACCGTAAAGAAGCCGTTCTTTACTTACTTTATCTAATTTCTGTAAGTTTTCTATATAATATTTAGAAATAGACTGATTATCTTTAGCTAATGCCTGTAGAAATTTTCTGTACGAAACTAACGTACCAGATTTATACGGTTTGTAAAAATCGTAATATAAAAAGTTCTTACTGGGATTTGAACATATAAGTATCTTTGGAATAAGTCCAAACTCTTCCAGTTTATATCTAATCCTTGATTTGCATATATTAAACGCTTTAAGCGTAATCTGTGCACCTTCGTCTATGAAAACACCGGTAAACTCACGACTACCCAAATCTGCGAATTCAGGGTCGCTCGGATATTCAAATAAATCCTTTAAGTAAATTACGCTACTATTATAGAATTTAATCGTACCTTCTATTTGGTTATAATTATAACAACCAGATAATTTCCATTTTGTACAAATCTCAAAAAAGGTTAATAATGTACTGTCTTTAAGCGATTTAAGTACCGCTCTACCCATCAGCCATCTTGAACCGGGATATTTTAAACAATTTAAAATCAACCATGCACAACCAAGATAAGATTTTCCACCGCCTGCACCGCCACCGAATAATAATTCGTTCGTAGTATTATCTTCTAATATTGATAATGCGTCATATTGTTTCTTAGTAGGTTTCCAGTCTATATCAAGGTTCACTATATCACTCTGGTTTATGAATAGTAACGTTAATAGATTCAACTCGTTGGTCTATATTCTGTTTAGAACCGAATATCGTTCTATGTGCATCTGCTAATGCACGTATTAATTGAATCTGTAAAGCTGGTGTTAAATCATCTCGTTCACTTAATACTTTTATCATTCTCATTATAGTAATAGCACTTGTAGTCGGATTAGTTGCAAGTTCAAGCGCTTTCTGTTCTATTTTATTAGGTGATGCTCTTTTTATACCTGATATTTGTTGTGCTATTTTTCTCTTATCGCTTGAACTGCCTTTAACCTTAGCTCTAATATCGTCACTATATTTATCTCCTTTTGATTTTAGTGGAATTAGATTTTTCGTATTCATATTAAACTCTTTTATATCTTTGATATATTAGATACAGTTCACATTTTTTGCAGATTTGCCTCTACTGTTCTCGGTTGGTTCAAATTCAACTTTATCGTCTTGTTTTATTTCACTATTTAGTTCGCTTATATGGAAGAAATAATCATTTCCATCGTTTCCGCTAATAAATCCGTATCCTTTTTTACTATAAAATTTTACTATTCCGTTCATTAAATCCTCTTCTTTTCTTTAAATTCTATTGGTTTTATATAAGCTTTACTTATTTTTTCAAATAATCTATTACATCCTTTACATTTATAGATTCCTTTATGGATAACATAGTCAAAACTAAATAAACTTATTTTCTTACCGCAACCATAGTCGCACCAAAAAGTTTTAGCTTTTTTGGTTTTTTTTTCCATAATATACCTATTTATATAGTTCGCTTATCTTTTCTGTTTCTGTTTTTTCTTTAAAAGATACATTTTCATATTGCGCTTTACAACGTTTCACTGCATCTTGTTCATTTTCCATAATAGATATATTATACATTCCATCAACACCGTAATTTTTATATTTATATCTGAATACTTTAACAAATACATCAAAAGGATGTTTTTTACTTGCATGTGAATCTCGTTGTTCTATTATTTCAATCAGTTTAATATTTTCAGGCGAACTATATTTTTCCCAATTGATTTTAATCGGTTTAATTTCGTCTGGTTTAACGAATCCGTTTTTTCGTACTGATTTTTTAACTTCTTCTTTGTAATATTCGTCAAAGTCGTCCATTGCAGCTTTCTTGAAGAAAGGTATTTTCTTATTAGTTTTCTCTTCTCGTTTAGTTGCAAGTTCTGCTAAAAAAACAGTCTTTGCATCCTTTTTACTATACGGACCGATATCTTTGAAGTCACGCTGTTCATCTACTGTCGGGGGTCTGAATATTCCTGCCATTTAATCACCTTGTTTCTATACCGTTTTTAATCTGGTCTTTTAGATTATTTATTGTATTAGTTTTATTTTTTAGTTCGCTTTTTAGATAATCCATTGTCTTTTTATTATCGTTTTCCTTTTTCTTTTTAATATAAGGTTTAATAAATTCCTGATATTCGTCTTGTGCTTTTTGAAATTCTATCGTCTTTTCGTTAAATTCTATATTTTCGTTTAGTTCAACAATTTCTTTTTCAAGTCGTTCTATACCTTTATTTGTACTATCTAACTCATCAGTTTCTAACTTTCTTTTCGTTTAAATCACCTAAATACTTTTCGTCTATTAATTCTATCTGTAAATCAATAGCTATCCTACAATATATATCTGGTTTAAAATCCGGATGTTCGTTAAAAAATTCTATTTGTCTATTATTAAACCCGATACTTCTATTAGTTATTTTTTCTCTAAAGTCAACAATTTTTCCCATTACACCACATTAATTAATTAATCCTAATATTATATTGGTTATACAAGTTTATATAAGTTTGCTAATTTTAATAGCGGTTTTATTCCAAGTATTATCTTTAGCTGTTTGTAACGCTTCTTTACCCATTTGTTCAATAATTAATGGATTATCATAAACGTATCTTAATTCTTTTCTAAGACTATTTATATCAGGTGTAGCCCATTTAATTCCTTCGTACATCACTTCGTGTTTTATTTCTTCTAATTTATAATCTATAAATAATCCGTTTGTTTTGTTAACAAAATCAGTTTGCCCACCGTAATTTGTAGTTATAACAGGAAGCCCGCACGCCATCGCCTCTATACACGGTAAATTATACGCTTCTGCTCTTGTAGGACTAATGAATACATTCGCAGAATTATATAAATCAACCATATTTCTATAATTTATATTATTTGTATTTATAATAAGTTTAGGTAAATTTACAGTCCGCGGACTTATTTTAGTTATTAATTTATTTAAATCAGGTATACCATAGGCGGGATTGAGTTTCAATATTAATTCAACATCGTCTTTATCAGTAAATTCTTCAAAATATGCGTTGATAAGATATTGTATTCCGCCCCTATCTTGTAAATTCCTAAATCCTTTATTCGCTAAGAATGTGCATTTCTTCGGTTTCTCTTTCGGATAGAATAATTCAAGGTCTACACCATGCGGAATAAGTTTAATCTTTTTTCGTAAGTTTTCAATATCACCACATAAATGAGTATTTATGTATGTAGAAGAACTGGATGATTCACGAAAAGGAGTATTATATAATGCATCCATTGTATGTTTACTAGGTACAAAGATATATTCTATATCTGGATTCATGCATTCTTCTATAAAGCATTTCGGTACTTTATCTCCTTCCCATATCAGATATACCCAATTCCTTTTAGCATTTGTATTCAATCTCCAATGTAATGGATTTGTTATAATCAAGTTTATTTCATCTTCTATAGGAGGAGATTTTAGTAATTTAAGTTCTTCATCATCCACCATTCTTTCCCAATTAGGTACTCCACCTGTTGTTATTCTAACTTCTGTTACTTTATTCAATGCTCTTGCTAAATTGCGTGTATGTGAATCATATCCTGAACTACCAAAAAAGTTACCTATTATGTTTATCATCTATATCACTTCCTCGTTATTAAATTAGTCTCTTTTAATAAACTTAATTCGTCTGGAATATTTTCTTTTATAAAAAAATTATTAAGTTTATCTTTATTTTCTTTTGTGAAATCTTCAAATATCCTTTGGTTAAACATAATCAGTTCATTTTGATTCTGGCTACGTTCGCCACCACTTGGTGTCATTTGATGATAATTTACAGCCATTGTATCTACACCTATTTTAAAACCAGCCATAACAGCGTTATAACTAAAAAACTGTTCTTCTCTAAATCCGTGTTTTGTTATTTTAGTCGGGTAATAACTTACTTTATCATGTACTTCTTTTTTAACAAGTGCGCAACTTCTGAAATGATGCGCCGGTAGAATAACTGAATCTGTATACATCCAGCCGCAGTCGTCACCGTTCATAATATAATTACCATTGTCATCTAAAATTACTCTGTTTACAATTCCGTTAAGAAATTTCGGGTCGCGTTTGAATACCGGACCAGACATTGGCGTAGTAATACCGCTTGCTATATCATATCCTGCTTTTATGACATCCAACAATCTATCTATATAATCTGGTTCTAAAATAACATCATCATCTACTCTTAATGTATATTTATAACAATCTTTACTAAACGCATAATCTACTATAGATTGACGCGCTTTACTTACACCATATTGAAACTCGTTTCTTGTTAAAAAAACTTTATGGTTTTCTAATCTAAATCTCGTTACCATACAATTAAAAAAATGATAATTGTTTAAATTAGTACCAGATGCGTCATCCATTATAAAAATATCAAAATTCTGATATGTTTGCGTACGTAAACTTTGCAATAATAAACATAATTCAGTTGGTCGGTCACGCGTATTAATTAATATAGCAATTTCTTTCATTTAATTATCTCCTTTAAATTTATTATAAATTCTTTTACATCTGATTCTGTTATTGTTCCGATAGTTGCAATATGCATAACTTTATCTTTTAATTCAGATTTACCAGCGTAAATTATGAACCCTTTATTCTTAAGACCGTCGTGAATTGAATTATAATTTAAACCAGCCGGTATTAAAACGTTTACCATTATATTTGACATGTTATCTTTTAAATAAAGTTCAAAACCGAGTTTCGTTAATTCTGATTTAAGTAAATCGCAGTTTGATTTGAATCTATTTAATCTATTTTCAAGACCTTCTTTTAATAATTCTGTTAAATTTTCGTTTAATATATAAAATAACGGTATTGACGGCGTAAAGGGTGTTTGATTGAATTTACCATATTTTAAATAAGAATCTAAATCAAGATACATATTTCTACGTTGTAATTTAATTAATTTATTTTTCCTACAACATATTATTCCAATTACAGGCGGACCGCCTATTCCTTTATTTGAACTAACAGCGCAGAAATCAATATTGAATTCTTCCATATCAAGTTTTTCGCAACCTATTGCGCAAACTGCATCTATTAAATATGTTTTATTATATTTTTTACATAGTTCTCCAACTTCTTTTATTGGATTTAGCATACCAGTACTTGTTTCCATATAAACCATTGAAACGAATTCAATATCTGGGTTTTCTATTAATATCTTTTCAATTTCTGTTATTTTAGGATATTCGCCCCATTCATAACGTAAATAAATTCTCGGTAGTCTATAAATTCTGCATATTTCATATGCACGTTCACCAAATGCGCCGTTTGAAATAACTAAAATCTTTTTGTTTACAACAGATGAAAACATTGTTTCCAATGCTGACGTTCCAGAACCGCTTATAATTGCTATATCAAAACTCTTTTTATTACTATTAAATACTTTAAATAATTTATCTTTCATATCTTTATATAATTCTTCAAATTCTCGTTCTCTGTGTACTATATCAGGAAACTGTATAATCTTTTTAAGATTATCAGTTTTACTAACCGGACCGGCTACAAAAAGTTTATAATTCATTCAATCTCCTCAAATTCTTTTATACTTATATTTTTATCATCTAAATAATAATCCGCCCTTAATTTGTCCATTACAAGTAAATGATAATTAACGCCAAGTATTTTGAGATATTCTATCGTTCTTTCTCTGATAGTTGAATTTCTTGAAGTATGAATTATAACAATTGTATCCTTTTTTTCGTAAAGTTTATTAACTATATTAATAATCTTTTTAATCGGTTTACCTTTGTTTACAAGTGTTCCGTCTAAGTCTATGGCTATCACTCTCATTTTTTAATCACCTTATCATGTTTTCTATGACATTTCTTGCATAATTGTTGCCAGTCTTCTCTTATTCTTTTTTGCATATCCAATATAATAATTTCATTCAATTATCTCCAGTAATTTCATCCTTCCTTTATTTGTCATCTTTTTTAATGTTATTATTTCAAGGTCAAGACCGGATTCTTGTTTAATCCATTCTTCATACCATAAAAACTTATAACTTATACTATTCCATACTATATATAATTTAAACTTATTATTCTTAAGGTCAACAATTACTTTCCATTTCTTTATGCTATCTCCGTATTTGTTACTTATCGGGCTTAATATCCACCATCCTAATGGTTTCTTAGTTAACGGTCCGTCATAATAGTCTATTCCTCTGCCTACAATATCATACATAATATCATGCTTCCTACCACATTGGCAATCACTTTTCCTTAATTTGCCATAATCCTTTGTTTTATATCTTAAAATTGGTGTGATTGTATTGAACAAATCTGTGACTATAATCTCGCCATTTATAATCTCTACAATACAAGTCTCCATATTGACGTGATAATTCCCATATTTACACTGAGACGCAACTGTGCATAATTCAGCAAGTCCATAACCAGAATAAACAGCTTTATAATATTGTTTTAAATAATTAGTATGTTTTCTCGTATCTTCACTCATAAGATATAAAGTAATGTTTTTCATTATATCTTCTTTGCCAAGTTTAATTAAACCAGTAGTTATCTCCCTGATAGCACCAGAACCGCCATGTATCAAGAATGGTTTATTTTTTATTATCCAATTATAATGTTCGTTTCCAATAATTCTGTAATTCATCGGTTTAACATTTCGTAACAAATCAAAAAATTTCCATTGCGGTTCACCGGCTGTAAGTCTTAGAATCCAATCTTTACCATTCCAGCCAACAGATTTCCACGCACGTTCAAATACTGCCGATTTAATATATTGTAATTCTTTCGGACCATATGTTTTAAGCGGTTCGCCAGTAGAACCAGATGAAAAATGTGTTGTTTCGTCACCTTTAAGGTTGGGGTTGAATTTACGTAACTGTTTTTTTGTAGTTAAAGGTAATTTTTTAAAATCGTCAAATGAATTTATATCAATACCAAACGTTTTACAAACTCGTACTAATTTAATTAATTGTAATGTATCTAACATTTCATTATTAGAATATTCATAATTATTTAAATATTTACTCCATTTTATTGTATTTTTCGTCATTTTATCGTATATTTTAAATAAATTATTTTTCATTTGACCATTCTCCAACAATCAATCAATCTATTCTTTTTATATTTCATTTTAAGATATTCATCGTAAGGAATAGTTAATACAGTTAAATCTGCACTTTTAATTCCTTTTTGTACTTTTTTAATATAAGAAACACTATTACCAAGAAGTTCTTTAGTATTATCAATCGCCAATGGGTCGTGTACTGTTATATTAAATCCATTACAAAATAGTTTTTTAATTATTTTAATAGACGCGCTTTCCACAACAACATCTGTTCCTATTTTAAATGCTGTTCCAAGTACTAATATTTTATTACCCCTTATATCTTTCATTCTTTCTGTTATTTTAGCTACTATTCTATCTATTTGCCTATCGTTCATTTCTATTAAAACATCCGGGAATTTAGTATCTATTTCCAATTGTTTTAAATAATAAGATAACGCTTCATTATCTCTTGGGAAACACGTCCCGCCATACGATAATCCGGCAGTTAAAAATTTCCTGCCTATTCTGCTATCGTGTCCAAGTATATCACTTATAATATCCGGATTTGTATTCGGAATCTTATCGCAAATTTCGCCAATAAAGTTTGCAAAATTCATTTTCATTGTAATATAATTATTCGCCATTAATTTAGCTAATTCTGCGTTTATTAAATTAGTCCTTATTATAGGCGCATTATTTTCCATAATAGATTTGCAAATGGGTTCATATAAATTACCAGAATTTTTATCGTATTCACCGATTAGTATATATTCTGGGTTTCGTATATTTTCTGTTTCAGTACCAAGCGCTAAAAATTCAGGATGATGTATCATTCCGAAATCTTTACCGCATTTCTTACCTGAAATGCTTTCTATACGTATTATTATTCTTTCTGTTGAACCCGGTAAAACAGTACTTCTTAATACAATTAAATGATATGAACTTTTATTTTTTAATGCTTTCCCGATATTATCTGCAACTTCATTAACATAAACCAAATTAAATGCACCTTCTTTAAGATTAGGTGTATTTACAAAGATTATACTAACATCTGTATTTTTAACTGCATATTCAGAATCATTTGTAGTTTTAATTTCAGTATCGCTTAATTTATTTATATCTACATCAACACCAATTACGTCAAATCCTTTTAAAGACATGAATTCTGCTAATGGTTTTCCAAGTTTCCCTAATCCAAATACTGATATTGTTTTCATTTTATCGGCACTCCTATACAGTTTACACCTGAACTACCTATTAGACTATAATTCAAATCAATTAATATCTTCTCTACTTCTGCTTTCTCAACATGATTTGTTTCTATAATAACAATAGGTTTATTCTTCTTGATTATATTAATTGCGCCCTTTAGGACTTCCAAATCAGCACCCTCTGCATCTATCTTTATAAGTTTTATATTTGGTACTCCTTTGAACATCTCGTCAAGGACAATCGCCTGTGGAGTTGATTTATCCTCTGATATAAGAACCTCATCTAATCCATAATGGTCGCCTTGTTTTATAGTATAATTAACAGGACTACTAAAGACCGCTCTATGTATTGGAACAACTTTTATAGATGGATTAAGTTTCATATTAGTAAGAAGATGTTTATAACATCTCGGTGATGGTTCAAACGCAAAACAAGTTCCTTTATCATGCCAAACAGATGTATCACCGACTCCTGCACCTATATCTAACATTATATCATCATTTTTAAATGTTTTAACTACATTTGTTATCATATTGAATACTTCTTTATCGTGATGTACATAACCTAATTTATCTATCTGATAACCCTCATCTAGTAATGTAAATCTATCAAATGTTTTTGTTATACCATTAATTTCAAGTTTAACTAAAACAGACGGTTTATCTAATCCCCATTTTTTTTTGAAATAAATTGAGTTTCTTTTTTTAATTTTTTGACTTTCATGTTCATGCTGGTCAATATTGAATTTTCTATGATGTTCTATAAACATATCTATTTCATAAACTTTAAGACCATTTGAAAATACATTATAAGTATAATCTATATCGTCACCGTCGCCGGGGTTAAGACATTCGTCAAGCATACCTATTTTATTAATAGTCTTACGTGAAATGAACATACACCATGTACCCACCCATTTAAATCCGTCTAAATACATTTCGCCAGATGTACCGCCACCGTTTCTAACAGTTACAATTCCGCAATCTGGATATTCAGAATAACTTACCATTTCATATAACATATCTCTTCCAAGAAACTTATGAAATATTACATCATCTTGTGTTAAAAATACGTCCATATCTCCTGCGCATTTTATACCGTAATTTATAGCCAAAGTCGTTCCTTCTGCTTTTATATGATGAACTTCAATCTTATCAGGATGCGCATTTGCTAATCTATCACAATAATCTGCCGTTCCATCATTACTTTCACTTTCAATTAATATTATTTTATACGGATATACAAAATTTTGTAATATACTATTAATCGTCATAGATAAACTATTACCAGAATTCCTACACGGGATTATTATAGCTACCGGTTTCTCATTCATTTCATAACCTCTTTATTTAATTTTTCGTCTGTTTCATCAATCTTAGATTTAATCCAATTATATGTTATAGTCAACCCATCTTTCATACTCCACTCCGGTTCCCAGTTAAACTTCTTCTTGAACATTGTATTATCAGAATTACGACCTCTAACGCCAAGCGGACCGTCTATATGAACTATACCCAATTTGGCGTTTCCTATTTCCATAATTATTTTAGCAAGTTCGTTTATAGAAAGCATATCATCACGACCTATATTAATAGGTTCTGATATATCAGAATACATTACCATTTCAAGAGCCTTTAAGCAATCATCTATATAACAAAAACTACGTGTTTGATTACCGTCTCCCCATATTTCAATTGTAGTTTTGCAATCTCTTTTAGCAATTATAACTTTTCTGCATATAGCAGCTGGCGATTTTTCTCTGCCACCTTTATAAGTTCCTTCCGGTCCATATATATTATGGAACCTAACAATTTTAATATCCATACCATAATTTCTATAAGATTGACATAACTGTTCCATCATAATCTTTTCCCAACCATAAGTATCCTGAGGGTCTGCTGGATAGGCATCAGATTCTTTTAGTCCGGCTATATCAGTTTTAGTTTGTTTATAATTCGGATATATACACGCGGAACTTGAATATAATACTTTCTTGATACCGTTTAATTTACATTCTTCAAGCGAATTAAAATCTATCATTGTATTATTATACATTATTTTCGCCTGATTATCTTTATTTTGTATAAAACCCATACCGCCCATATCTGCCGCAAGTAACCATGCTTCGTCAATACCTTCAAATGCTTTAATACAATTATTCCTATATCGTAAATCCAGTTTAAGAAATTCGTCACATTCAAGACCGTATTTTGGTTCTTTCCAATCTACACCCCTTACAAAGTGTCCTTGTTCTTTCAGTCTCTTACATAGGTGATGCCCGATAAATCCTGCGGCACCCGTTACTATTATCCTTGTCATTTCTTTTCACCTATTAATAATTGTTTTGAAAATAACATATTAGTCGGCGTTTCTTTTATTTTTATACCAATAGACTCTATTAATCTAATCCAGTTTTCTTTTGTTTTAAATTGTTTATGGGTTTTATCTGCCATAAGATTTGGGTCGTCTATAAATGGTATACTAAATAAAAAATTAGTACCGAATTTTTTCATATTATTTAATGTTTTTTTAAGTTCATCATCTGTTAAATGCTCTAATACATCTATAGCAGTAATCAAATCTACTTTTTTATAATTTTTTCCGTCTGAAATATCGCCACAAATTATATCATTACAAAACGCATGGTCTACAGCAAATTTGCTTTTTTCTATTCCAATTGAATTCGCAAACCATTTCCAAAAATATAAATACGCACCTCTACCGCAACCTAATGTAAGAACACTATTAGGTTTAAAATAATCGTTCCACTGTTTTACCATTAATACATTTTTTAATTCAATACCTCTATTATCAAAATATAGTTCATCTTTATCTACACAAAATTCATTTAATATTATTTCAGGTATATCAATTGGGTTTACTTTAGTAATAGGATAATTACCAAATAAATGGTCGTTTCGCCATTTACGTAAATATTCAGCAGTATGCATTTCAGACTTTTTCATATGATTTAAATATCGTTTTTTAATTTCAAACATACCCGGACAATATGCTAAATGCCAAATAGTTACTCCACTAAATTTACCAACTCGTTCATTATATTCTTCTATAGTAACATCTTTACCGTTTTTTATATGTAAAACAGGATGTTCTACTTCTGGATAAATCAAATCTTCTTTTACTATAAATAATCTATTTAATACAAAATGTTCTTTAACAGTTGCGTCTTCATAACCTAAACTTTCAATGAAATGTCTCATTTTAACTGAAATAACGTTTTTTGTAAATATCATATTTCTTTCGTTAAAATATTCATTACGTTCAGTTTCTTCATCTATAAATTTTTTAAGTTTAATTATATCATCTAATACTTCGTCTGCGTCAAGTACAAGTACCCATTCCCCCATATGATGCTTCTTGAGATAATCAAGATAATAATTACGTTGTTTGCCGTTCATGCCTTTGTCTGATTGGTCATAATTGTTGTGTATTATTATTCTATTTCTGTTTGCATAAATACTTCCATTAGTTTTATTTTTAGAAGAAACCCACCCTGTTTCTATTTCTAAAACACCATCACCGTTATCAAACATAAACCCATTTTCTTTTAATATATTTAGAGTATTATCTGTACTCCCACCGTCACAAAAAATAATATTGTCTGCACCTTGGACACTCTTCAAACACATAGGTAAGAACTTTTCACAATTCTGTCCCATTATAACAACATTAAGTTTAGTCATTTCAAATCCTCCTTGTAATATTCTTTCTCAAATGCTGCGCATCCTTCTTCCGAATCGCATACGACTGTTCCTCCAACGCATGCGAACTTACCGGCATGCGGACCTGATTCTACTTTAAAATATTTTCTCATTTCAAATCCTCCTCTGTGATATTGAATTTCTCTTTGATGTATTCTATTTTACTTTTGCGCTTAGCACGGCATGTGCAATCATACGAACCCATTCTGCATATCTTGCAAAGATTGGTAGTTGGTTTATGTTCATCTGATTTTATTGCCTGATATATTTCTTCTATTTCCTTATGATATTGTTTTATGTCTTCTATTGCTGATTGTCTCATAATGATTAGAGCATATTGTTTCCCTTGTTCATATTCATAATATTTATTTTTTATAGGTAAATCAAATTGTTTTATGTCTTTTATAGTATTCATTTAATCGCTTCTAATTTCTTTATTCATTTCTCTTAAGTTCCCACGGCGTGTTCGTGCCTTTAAACTTGCGCCATTTAGTGTTTATATCTTTTGCTATTCTTTCTATTTCTATATTACTAAATCCTTTTATTTTAACATTAGTTTTACCTGACGTTTGATAAATATTATAATCTTTTGATATTAATTTAACACCAAATTTATCTGGATTTTTCCAGACAGGCGTTCCGGGATATGCAACTAATGTATAAAAATCTGCAAAATCAAGATTTTCTTCAATCGCAAAATGTAAACAATCATACATTGTTTCTTTAGTCGCACCGGGAAGATTTAAAACAAAACTTCCTCTGATTCCTATATCATATTGTTTCGCTAATCTAACAGCTTTTATATTATTTTCTCGTGTATTATTCTTTTGTATATTCTTCAATACATTATTATCCATGTGTTCAAGACCAAATGATATAGACCTTATACCTGCATCCTTGAGTGCAATCATCATCTCTTCGTCTATTGTATCTGTTCTGCTTGTTAATCTAAATGAACCTAGTTTCTCTTCTTGCATCCGCTTAGCAAACTCCAATACTCTTGTCTTGTTTATAGTGAAGCAATCGTCTATGAAGTAGAATGACCTGAAACCATAATTGTCATGCAGTATCTTCATCTCTTTCATTATACGGTCTACGCTATGCATCCTATAGCCTTCACCCATTATTGTCTTGCCACAGAAGAAGCATCTAAATGGGCATGACCGTGAGCTTAATATCACGCCAGTCCTTATCCCTTCTTGTATAATCCCGTATCTTTCTACCGGCACTAAATCCCAGGCAGGCATAGGTAGTGTATCTATATCCTTTATTAGAGGATACATAATAATCCCGTGTTTTAATTTACCTTCAACTATATCTATAATTGCTCTTTCTCCTTCTCCTTTAACAATATAGTCAAACTGTTCTATAAGGGAATCTGGATCTGCACTCGCATGTGGACCGCCTGCTATAAGTTTAGCATTAGGATAATTGTGTCTTAGATGACTTGCATAATTCTTACACCATGCAAGATATGGTGTAGTTGTTGTTATGGCTATGAACTCTGGCTGTATGAAGTTTAGTTTCTGCTTCAAGGTATAATAACTATCATGATTCAAGTCACATATAGTTGGTCTATGTCCTGCTCTTCTTAATGCGCCTGCTAGATATAGAGCACCCATTGGTGGTCTGTCTCCTGCTTCAACAAGCATTGCCTGTTCTGGGGGGGTAATAAGTACTATATTCATTCTAAATGTCACCCTTTTATTATTTTGTAAATTTGGCTCCGCAAAACTTACAATAATAATCCCACATAATAACACTGTTTTGATCTCTATATTCATAACCACTTTGGTATATTATACCATATTTTTTACATGCAGGACATTTATCTTCTTTATTAATCAGTACCATTTTCATAATATCACCTAACAATCTTTTAAAATATCTAACCAATCTCTGTTATCTTTGATGACTCGTTCTATTGTTTTTTCATAATTACTCGTATAAAATATATATCCTATTGTCATTAAGAATATAAATG
>Ga0180732_1000485_pt1 | contig 34479 bp, 37 predicted proteins | sample KR11_01MetaG_FD_148674 | JGI IMG/M metagenome (GOLD analysis project Ga0180732, IMG submission 148674) | Groundwater microbial communities from the Olkiluoto Island deep subsurface site, Finland - KR11_0.1 MetaG | ecosystem: Environmental > Aquatic > Deep subsurface > Groundwater | place...
TTCCCTACGTTTAGATCGAACCACAGCATAGTAAATATGTCCCCTGCTTTTACATGATTTAATATGCATGTTACTAAATTGTTTTCCCTACATAAATATTTTGTGGTAATACTCCTTGATTATTGTTTTCCCTACAAAACATTGACCGCATTATGGCAGCCTATTGAACCGTTGGAAAAGAGAAAAATAATGAAGATTAAGTATTTAAGGTGCTAAACTCACGTTAGAACACAAATGATAATTTCATCATATATTTTAATTTAGGGTTGAACTTATTTATCATTGTTTTATCGAATTTCAAGTTGTTCTGTTTCAGTTGATCTTGAAAATTTCTTTGGCATTATCTCTTTCAATCCTTTTCAGGATTTCCGGCGGTAATTGTTCTAAAAACTTTCTATGCCTTTTTATAAATCTGAATTCATCTTCCCTTATTCCCGGCTTTATATCGCTTCCTATCATGAAGCGTTCGGGGTAGTCCTTAAACAAGGCTAACCATTCAGATTTGATCCTGTTATCCTCATCAATGAATCCAGTTTCGGTCCCCCGTATCTTGATGCTCGAGTACAAGTTCGGATGTCTCTCCAACAACTGCCTCATTAACTCGACGGAGACGGATTTACCAGTCCTTGACCAGGCTGTGTGGGACCAGATGACTTTTGTTTTTTTATTATGATCAAGAAGTTTTTCAAGACCTGCGATTCCTTTATCCGCCGTCTCGAAGTCCATGTGTATGTCGATGGGTACATCGTATTTAGCTGCGATATCGCTCATGATAAACATCCATGGATGGTCCCCTGAGACAGTCACGTCAGCTCCTTCCCCGCCGATGACAGGCGAAACATGTCTCAGCGCGATCTCCCCGAAGCCCCTGTACTTGCCTGATTTCATTGCATACTCAATAAGAGCGATGAACTTTTCTTCATCGGCTTTGGTATAGCTTCCTTTAGTGGCGACAGAGTCAAGCAGAGTAATTGCCTCCCCTCCATATAACACGATGAACCTGCCAGGATACTTCTCCGCCGCATCTGGGATTCCATACTCAGTCTGGGGTTTACCTTGATAAATCGCAGTGGGTACCTCCATTATTACCATCATGTCAATGCCCTCTTTGTCCATGTTTTGAATAATTTCGGTCAGCGACATTCCACTTGGTCTTATATGGGTATGGACGTCTATATACCTGCCTTCGAATCTGATAGCAGGCGTGGGTGAAGGTGTGGATATTTGAGTGGGCAGTGTTTCGTTTTCTGACGGTAATGGTGAAGAAATCGTCGAAGATGTAGTCTGCGCTTCTGTTTCTGCTGGTAAAACCGCTGTATCATTTGGTTTTGTTTGACCTTTTTCTTCACTGATACAGCCAGAAATTAGAATAATTCCAAAAATTAAAACGCAAATTAAGGTTGATTTTCTCTGAATAATTAACACCACCTGATTTAGGAATATTATATAGATAAATTGTATGTACTTTCATATATAGTTTATTTTATTACGGAAAAAAACTATTGAGAAAAACACCGAACTAATGCGAACTCCGTAGAGTGAGTTCGTATGAGTTTGTTGTTAATATTTGGGACCAGTTATTACATAGGAAGTATTCTTTCAATGCACTATCTTGGTAATATCCATCTCAAGTATATCTTCCGCCCCAAGCGCCTTGAGCTTTGGTATAAGAGTATTTATCTCGCTCTTGCTTACCACTGTCTCAACTGCATAATAATCAGATTTATACAGCTTTGACACCGTGGGTCTCTTCATGGCAGGAAGAACGTTCACGACTGCATCCAGCCTGTCCTCAGGCACGTTCATTACGATGTAAACCTTGCCGCGCGCCTCAAGCACCGCCTGCAGGAGGATCTTTATTTCCTCTATCTCTTTTCTCTTTACAGGGTCATTCCAGGATTTCTTATTCGCAATGAGCTTTGTCGTGGATTCAAGTATGATATCGACTATCTTAAGACCGTTTTTCCGCAGTGTTGAGCCAGTTTCGGTCAGATCAACTATTACATCAACAAGTTCGGGCACCTTTGCCTCAGTAGCTCCATATGAGTAGCGTATATCAACAGGTATACCCAGGTCATCAAAGAACTTCTTAGTGAGTTTAGGGTATTCAGTCGAGACCCTGCTTCCGGGTTTAATGTCCTTTGCTGACTTCACAGGCTGTTCGTTGGGCACAGCCACTACTATCTTGACAGTACCTTCTCCCTGTTTGCTATATATCATATCAGAGACTTCAACAACATCAGAACCTGATTCCATTACCCAGTCCTTACCTGAAATACCAAGATCGAAATACCCCTCTTCCACGTATTTTGGTATCTCTTGCGGGCGCAGTATCTTGACTTTCTTTATTCTCGGGTCTTTTATCGTGGGATTGTATTCACGGTCTGTCTTTCGTATCTCAAGGTCAGCCTGCTTGAACAGGAGAAGGGTCTGCTCTTCAAGGCTGCCTTTGGGGATCGCAATGTCTAACATATCAATTCGACCTTCTAAATGGATATACTTAATAAAAGCTTTGCTGTTAAAATTGTGGGTTTTTTATTAATTTCTGGTTTGAAAAACCACAGAGATCACAGAGGACACAGAGAATAGCGGCAAATCTCTGTGCTCTCTGTGTGCCCTGTGGTCGATTATCCCAATCCCGCTTTGTGGCATGATTTACTTTATTATCCACAAACCTGATGGAGCAACATTTGAAATTTCACCGCAAAGAACGCAAAGGACGCAAAGATTTAAATGCTCTACCTTGCGTCTTTGCGCCCTTCTATAAAAATTAAAACGTCTCGAAAAATGCCAGTAACCTACTTAAACAGGCTCTCCTATCAATAACGCTCATGCGGGAATTCATCCTATACTCAAGGACAGGAAGAACAGACGGGCGCTTTAACAGCCTCAGGGAAGCGGGGAGACTGGATGTGGTCTACCAGTGCATATTGATGTCGATTTTCGCATCGCATGCCCTCAGGAGGGATGTAACATTCCATGCCATCCTCGGGGGACCCCCGGCGCCTCCGCTGGAACTTGTTGTTGACGGGGCAACGCTCAGGGATGTTCATGTGGATGAACGCACATGGGAAGGACTCATCAGGAACGCACTCTCCGGAAAAAGCCATCCAGGCATTAGCGTCAGAAAGAACAGCCTGCAGCATCTTGTAAAAGAGAAAAGCAACATCTTTGTGCTGGAAGAATCCGGAGAAAGCATAAGGACGATCGACCTTGGAGAATCTCCTGTGTTCGTGCTGGGCGATCAGGTTGGGCTTCCTAAAAAGGACGAAGAGTTCATATTGAGATATGGAAAAAAGGTTTCAATAGGCAGCAGGGCATATCTTGCGTCAGCCTGCGTGGGTATAATCAACTATATCCTTGACCAGCGCGAATCCTTTGATTAGAGTTCTTCAAGTATCCCTTTTTTACCCTTCTTCTTAATGTCCCTGATAAGCTTCTGGTTCTCATGCAGGAACAGGGTCGCATCTTCTTCGATCTTCTTTTTATCTAATTTTTTTCCTTGACCTTCGCCGGGGCAGTCAACTACGGGTTTGAGACGCATTATGGGTTCGTCTGAATATGAGACCTCGGTGATCCTGAAAGGCAGCAGGCGGCATACGATCGGCTCGTTATCCCTTATCGTGCACTCGAGTTTTTTCCCCAGGAAATAGCACCTGCCCTCTTTAGCTTTTATCCTGAAGACCTTGTCTGTTTCATCAAATTCAAGAAAATCATCAATCAGGTATCCAAGCGATTTTATCCTTTTAATATCAGCCACAGTAAGCTGGATACCTGGGGTGCAGCATTTCGCCCCGCATTTCTTATATTCGCACGTCCACTTATCGATATTTTCAAGGATATGGATCATATTCCTGTATTTGTTCCTGATATCATTTAAGGATACCCATATCCTGCGGGCATAATTTTAGCATTTTATTATTACGGAAAATTATTCCGGGGGTGAAAACAATCTGTTATTTACTGACAATATTTACTGACAATATTTATCATATCCTGCCCCAATTTTGCTCTTATGCTTTCCCACGAAGAACTCGTTTCTCTTGTAAATAAAGAACCGCCGCTTGTCGAACAGATGATCGACCCTGAGATACAGATACAGCCCAACGGCATAGAACTGACGCTTGCGCGCGTTGAGGTTCATGAAGGCTCAGGGGCTATCGCATTCGATAATGCCGAGCGGAAACTTCCCTCAACGAAGAACATGGACTTTGACCATGAAGGGTGGCTCCATCTACCCAAAGGCAGTTACAAGATAATGTTCAACGAGATCGTTAACATCCCTAAAAACATCGCCGCCATAGCAAAACCGCGCTCAAGCCTGCTGCGGTGCGGCGCGACGGTTGAAACTGCGGTCTGGGACGCGGGTTACAGCGGCAGGAGCGAGAGCTTGCTTGTAGTTTTCAATGAGAACGGGTTCAGGCTAAAGAAAAACGCAAGAGTCCTCCAACTTCTGTTCTTCAGGCTGGGTGAGGAAGTTCAAGATGGATATTCGGGAGTATACCAGAACGAGAATGTGTAGATGTCTTAAGATATCCAAAAAAAATTGTAGAAAAACAATGCAAATCTTTATGTTATGATTATGATTATAAGTATCAAATAAGGTTATAAACCTTTAAACTATATATATACTAAAACAAAACGCCTATTTTGGCATTCATATAGAGGTCGAAGGAATAAATATGACAGCACGTGTATATACAATCGCTTCTGGTAAAGGTGGAACAGGTAAAACCACTGCAACGCTTAATATTGGCACTGCACTGGCAATGCTGGGTAAAAAAACAGTGATCCTGGATGCGGATATTGGTATGGCGAACCTGGGTCTTTTGCTTGGTCTGGAGAGATGTAAAATAACGCTTCACGAAGTACTGGCAGGCACGGCACTGATAAAGGATGCTGTATACGATGGTCCCGGGGGTCTCAAGGTAGTTCCGAGCGGCTTATCGTTGAAAGGATTTCAGAACTCAAACCCGGAAAAATTAAGAGAGGTCATGACTGCCCTTGTTGAAGGAATGGATTTTGTTTTGATAGATGCGCCGGCTGGCATAAGCAAGGACGGTGTGATACCCCTTGCTGTGGCAGACAAGGTAATTCTCGTTGTCAATCCTGAACTTTCTTCTATGGCAGATGCGCTGAAAACAAAAGCCCTTACCGAAATGCTCGGAAGATCGGTTGAAGGCGTCATCCTAAACCGCGCTGAGCTTGAGAAAACCGAGATCAACCGCAATAAAGTTTCAGAACTTCTGGGTGTTAAGGTACTTGAAATGATACCTGAAGATGCAAATGTCAGGCGTTCTGCGGCATTTAAGGTGCCGATCGTAATTCGGGCTCCGAAATCTCCGGCAGCGATCGCTTTCAGCAGGGTTGCCGCATTGCTTGCAGGAGAAGCATTCAAGGAAAACGGTGCGAAAGAAGAAACTGAAAGTTTCGTTGACCGGCTTGCACGATCGGTATTTGGAGGGAAATAAAATGGCATTGGATACGTTGACTATAGGCTTGATAGCCTTATTGATGATATCTTTCTTCATCATGTTCCTGATGAATATCAGGCTAAAACAGTTGAGAAAAGAACTTAATGACCTTAGAGATAGAGTTACCATAACAGGCGATGAATTGTTCCGTCTGTCCCAGGATATCGAAGATTTCAAGAAAATCAAAATATAAATGAAGTAATATGGAAAACATACGCGACAGAGTGCGTAGATTCCTTACTGAATTTACATCCCCGCAGGAGAAGGACATTCAGGATTTCATTAGCTATTTAGCTATTGACAATCCTTCTCTTGACAGGGATTCTTTTAGGAATAGCGTACTTAAGTCAATCGAACAGAGAAATACTTTAAAAGCCTATGAAAAAGAGCTTTTGTCACTGACAAGAGATTCACCTTTTTATGCAGAGATTGAGACCATCCTGAAAGAAGCAAAGGAAGGTCACGATAACCTGGAAGATGTGGAAGATGAATTAGATAATATTAAAAAAATATTAACTTCTTTAACTGTAACAAGAAATATTGAAAAGCCAGTGGAAGCTGAAATACCACCGGTTGAAAAGCCGGAGGAAATAACGGATGGAGAATTAGAAGATATCCCGGGGGAAATAGAAGAAGAAGAAATACCTTCAGTAGAAGGATCACTGGAAGCACTATCAACAACTCCGAAAAAAGAGGAAGTTCAAATCCCTGGGGGGGAAAAGCAGAAACTATCTGAAAATGCAGATGCTTTCATGCGCCGTCTAAATCTGGACGACACAAAGACCCTTCTGAAAGACCACATGACCCCTGAAAAACAGGCGGTCTTTGAACTGCTTGAAGAAAAACTGATGTCAGATGTTGAGACTCGTATTAAGAAGCTCAAAGAGATGCAGACTAAGGTTCTTGAGGAAGAACCGACAAAAACCTTTTTTGGAAAGATCAAGACATTCTTCACCAAAGAAACAGAAAACATCGAAGCGTATGATATTTCATTGCATGGTCCGCTCGTTACATTCGAAGGTCTTGAAGGATTTAATGAGATCGAGCGCTACTGGGTAAATGAACCTTATTCCTTTGTGGTAATATTATTTGATCCTGAGAACAATACCCATCTTTATTATGCGGCTGAACCGGTACTCACAGATTTCGAGGAATTGTTCCTGAGGGAGATAAAGGAAAGGCTCAAGGATGTCCTTCTTGTTGAGACTGTTCAAAGAGAAGAAGATAAGAAAAAGATAATAACCGCGAAGGTCATCCAGCTGGTCAGGGATTATGCTATCGATATAACCCCGCTCACCCTTGAAAAAGTATTGTATTATACGCGAAGGGACTTCATATATTTCGGAAAGATAGATCCCCTTATGCACGATAACAGGATCGAAGATATTTCTTCGAACGGGTTTGATATTCCAATATACCTTTACCATAAGAAATACACCAATATACCCACTAACATTTATTATAAAGAAAAGGACCTGAACTCATACGTTATCAGACTGGCGCAGCGGTGCGGCAAACACATCTCAGTGGCTGAACCGATGATCGACGCCACAATGCCTGACGGCTCTCGTATCCAGATGACGCTGGGGACTGAAGTTACCTCGCGCGGATCAACATTTACTATCAGGAAGTTCAGCGAGATACCGGTAACGCCTATAGACATGATCAACTGGAATACATTCTCTGCAGAGGAAATGGCATATCTCTGGGTGTGTATCGAGAATAATAAAAGCCTGATATTCTCAGGAGGAACAGCTTCAGGTAAGACATCTTCTCTCAACGCCGTCTCATTGTTCATTCCTCCCCAGGCAAAGATAGTGACCCTTGAAGATACAAGAGAATTAAAGCTCCCTCACCCTAACTGGATCCCGGGAGTCACCAGGGCTTCATTTACCCCGGACGGCAGGGGTGGTATTGACATGTACGAACTGCTAAGGGCTGCACTGAGACAGCGTCCCGAATTCCTGCTTGTAGGCGAAGTGAGGGGCAAAGAAGCTCTCACGCTGTTCCAGGCTATGAGCACTGGTCATACCACATTCTCGACAATGCATGCTGACTCGGTAGCAAGCGCCATTCACAGACTTGAGAACCCACCTATCAGCGTCCCCAGGACAATGATACAGGCTCTGGACATAATAAGTATCCAGGCGCAGACATATGTTGGTGGAAAAAGAGCGCGTCGCAATATGAAAATTGTAGAGATCACTGATATCGATCCTACAACGAAGAATATCAGGACCAACGATATCTTCATCTGGGACGCATTGACTGATAAATTCCTCAGGGTGGGAGAATCTAAAGCTCTTAATGAAATTATGCTCAGGAGAGGGTGGAGCCTTTCACAGCTTAAGAAAGAATTGTCGAACAGGCAGAAAATAATGGAGTTCATGGTCAATAATAAGATAACAGAATTTCATGCGATATCCACAATCATTCATGATTATCAATCCACTCCGGATAAAGTTATCACTAAACTTAATATAACGGATAATTAGCATGCCAGTAACTAAATTCAGCACTGATATAAATTTATTTTTTAGAAAATTAAAGAGGTTGCCATTTGTCCTGCTTGGAGATAAAATAAAAGCCCGGCAGGAGAAATTCTATAACCTGAGGATAGCATTGCGGCAGGCTCGCGTTCCGATGTCCTATGAAATGTATATTTCAAATGCCCTGTTTTATTCAGTTGTATCCGGCATTATTGGAGCTTTAATAGGATTATTGATCGCATATATTGTTGTTTCCGTGGTCGGACTGCCGCCAGCGCTAACTCGTCTTACATTCAGCGAATCAACTGCATGGCTCCTCAAATACAGAAATATAAGTATAAGTATATTTATCATGTTCTTACTGACCGCTTTGTTCGGGGGGATAACATATGGTCTATTCCTTCTTTTTCCGGCTTTCCAGGCAGGGGAAAGAAAACAATCCATAGACAAAAACCTTCCTTACGCAGTCACTTTTATGTATGCGCTGAGCCGGGGCGGCATGAACGTTATAGAGATACTGAGATCTCTTGCCAAGTCTGAGAATACTTATGGGGAGACTTCAAGGGAAGTTGATGTTGTTCTTCGCGATATGGATTACTTTGGGAGCGATCTGAAGAGCGCTCTCTATAACCTGTGTGAGATCACGCCTTCTGCGAAATTAAAAGATCTTATGTATAATCTTCTTACTGTCATAGACAGCGGCGGGAACATCGCTGTATATTTCAAGGATAAATCCGAACAATATCTCAACTCTGCCAAAGTAGAACAAAAAGGATTCCTTGAAACGCTGGGTCTGATCGCTGAATCATACGTCACCGCTTTCGTGGCTGGTCCCCTGTTCATAATTATTCTTGGTGTGATGATGGCGGTTATGAGCAACGGAAGCAATATCATGGTATACGCGATAATTTATGCTGTCATACCTATAGGCTCTTTGATGTTCGTAGTAATGGTCAGCATAATTACTCCCGGTTCTGCTGGAGAGGCGCCGCTTTTACCCACGGAATCATATGTTGGCGAGATAGTTGTACCTGAGACTGAAGAAAAAAATAAATTCTTGAATTTTATTCATTCAAGAGATAATATTAAGTTTAAAAAAATTCTTCAAGACCCTTTAAAACCATTTAGAGAAAACCCTGCTTATACGCTCTTGATCACGGTGCCGATCGCTCTTATTTATCTGACTATTACAATTATTGGCGGTCTGAGGTCGGTGAACATTGTCGACTATGTAGATGATCCTGTGGTCTATTCATTTTATATCATTGCAATTCCACTTGCGGTTTTCCATGAGTTAAAGAAGGGATGGGAGGGAAAAATCCAATCCCAGTTCCCGGATTTCCTGAAGAAACTTGCCAGTACGAATGAAACCGGTATGACGCTTCGGGACTCAATAAAACTGATGACGCAAAGTGATCTGGGTATGGGCAAGGAGATAAAGAAAATATATAATGACATAGACTGGGCGCTAACGATCAATGAGGCACTGAGGCGCTTTGCTAACCGTGTCAGGACCCACGTGGTAGCGCGGTCGATAACGCTGGTGACAAAAGCCAACGAATCAAGTGGTGATATCGGAGAGGTGCTCACCGTTGCAGCCAGGGATGCAGCAGCGGAACAGGAATTGAAGAATGAGCGCATGGTCAGTATGTTTATATACATTATAATTATATATATGTCATTCATTATATTTATTGGGATCATTTATGTGATCTCTTCCACTTTCCTTGAACAAATGGTAAAAGCCGGGGAAAGAGTGACGACAAGCGGCTCACGCGCGATCGCTATGAGCCTGACCCGGGAAGGGCTGGCTGATTATAACCGTATCTTTTTCCACGGCGCCCTGATACAGGGAGTTTGCTCAGGATTGATCTCAGGGGTAATGGGAGAAGGCAGCGTGCTCTCGGGATTGAAGCATTCAGTGATAATGGTGACTATCGGATATCTGCTGTTCAAACTGTTCGTTCTTTGAAGGAAATTTCATAATCATGATAGGGGCAACTGTTATATAATATAATGATTAATGGTTGTGATTGCTGTAGTACGATACTATCTACAGATGGAGGAAACGTATGAACATCAGACCTGTATCTGGTTGCGTCATTGGCAAAGGCATATTCGCCTCATTTGCCCATTATGAGCAGACCAATATCCTGCCCCTGCGCCTTGTGACCGAGTGCAAAAAAAAACACTCAAAGAATTGCAGTATTGATTTCTGTCCGAGATTCAAGACTGGTCTTATGGGTTCGCATAAGGTATCCTGGCGGAACGAGGGCGCGAGAATTTAATGATATTTTTTTATACCATTCATTGCATCTAGAAAGCAGGAGTAATGTCTGGAGCAATAGCTATGGAAATATCAGGAACGAAACAGGGCATCCATAAATCAAGAGGCGGGCTTATCAGGTCATTCGTGACGCTTGAGAACGGCAAGATCAAAGACATAACCATATCAGGGGATTTCTTTCTTTTCCCTGAAGAAGCGGTTTTCAAAATACTTGAAAATCTAAAGGGGACGCCTGCGAAACGTGAAGTATTGTTAAAAAATATCGAAGGGACCTACGCAAAGGAGAACATACAGTCCCCTGGAACAGCACCATCTGATTTCACCGAATCCATAATGAAAGCGCTGGAGGCATAATAATGGAAGAATGGCGATTTATTGATTTCGGGCTTGTGGACATACGCGATATGATGGCGATGGATGAGGCGATACTGAAAGGCGACGAAGGTAATACCTTCTTTTTCTGGACACCGAAAAAATCCATCATTCTCGGGTTCTTCCAGAAAGCAGAAGTGGAATTGAACCTCCCGCAGTGCAAAGATTATACCATCACGCGGCGGATAAGCGGTGGCGGGATAGCGTTCTCGGATGACAGGTGCAGGCAGATAAACTATGGCGTCGTGGGGACAATTGATAACGATCTTTTCCCGCTTGATATAATCGAATCATATAAACAGGTATGCGGCGTCCTGATAGACACGCTTGTTCATTATGGCATGAATGCTGCGTTCCGTCCTATCAACGATGTCACAGTGGACAATAAGAAAATATCTGGCAACGCCCAGACGCGCTGGGAAGGGAAGCTGCTTCAGAATGGTACTTTGCTGCTTGATTTTGATATCGAGGAGATGCTTCGGATATCCAATATACCGAGGGAAAAGTTCCTTGATAAGAAGATAGCCTCGGTCAGGGAAGGGCTGACATGGCTTGACAGGGAACTGGGCGAACAGCGCGACATGGAAGAAGTGAAGAAGGTCATGAAGGATAAATTCGAAGAGCGATTCCGTGTAACATTGAAAACCGCGACTCTTAGTAAGAGGGAAAAGGAACTGACAAAAAGCTTACTTCCGAAATATTACTCCCCTGAATGGGTATATCGCTGATGGATCATGACGTAATAATCATAGGAGCAGGACCTGCCGGGTCTGTTACTGCAGCAGTGGTAGCACACGTTGGCTATAGAGTGCTTGTGCTTGAGAAAGACGATTCCTGCAGGTCGCCCTGCGCCGGATACATCGGCAAAACCATCAACATAGAAATGCCTGATGACTCTATAATTCAGTCGGGAATAACGAAAATGCGCACCTATTTTCCGGACCTCTCCTTCCATGACTTTGAACTGAACGGGTTTGTAGTAGATAGACCTTCTTTCGATATGGCGCTGGCACAGAAAGCGATAGATCACGGCGCAGAGATAAGATGGGGTTCTCCGCTCCAGGACATTGTTGCGGGAAAAGTCAAATTCCGCGATGGGATTTCCAATGGAAAAATAATCGTAGGCGCAGATGGAGTTTTTTCAAAAACCGCATCTCTTTGCGGGTTTGAAAAGCAGAAAATCGCGGTTTGCTCGCAGTATCATTTGAAAAGGATAAAACCGCTTTCGCAGACCTGCGAGATCTTTTTCAATTCTGATCATGCTCCTGGAGGATATGTCTGGATATATCCCACAGGAAAAGATTCCGCAAAAGTTGGCGTGGGGGTGACGGAAGGAAATCCGCGCGCGTATCTTGAAAATTTTATCGGCAGATCACCTCTATCTGGGCGTCTTGATGGAATAAAAACTGAATACGTCGCGGGCGCCCTGCCCATAAGCGGGCTGCGTGAGAAGCTTTACCGCGGCAATGTCCTGCTTGTGGGTGACAGCGGGGGGATGGCTGATCCTGTCACTGGCGCTGGCATCAACAATGCCATGCTGGCAGGGGAAATAGCAGGGAAGACAATAGTAAAGGCTCTTGAAAGCGATGACATGGGGATATTATCTGAGTATGAAACAAAAACAAGGCGTCTTCTGGGAAAGCCTCTTTCAAGATCACTCGAAAAAAGAAAAAAGCTTGATGCGTGCTGTGCTTCCAATGAGATGTTGCAGGAAAGTCTGCCTGAATTGTGGGTGAGTTTTGATCGTTATTGGGATTAATTAGGGGCGATCGCCAGAGTTTACGACCGGCAGATATGAACCCGGACAATAGAATCCATTTCATTGAAAGATTTATGAGTTATAATATCAAAAGTATAAATGAGTATAATAGCAAAAGTATAAATAAGCTACAAAACATATATTTGTTGGATTTGAATTATGAAACTGGGTCGTGTCTCTTCGGGAATATATGGTCTGGACGACTTGATGAACGGTGGTTTTAGAGAGAACACGGTCAATGTTGTCAGGGGAGGAACAGGTGTTGGAAAAACCACCTTTGCTCTTCAATATTCTTTATACGGTCTCAACCGCGGTGAAAAGGTTCTGTTCGTTTCTTTTGAGATGTCGGAGAAACAGATATTGCGGGATTGCATGGATATCGGATGGGAGGAGATCAAATATCATTTAGAAAAGGAAAATCTCAAGATAATCCATATTTTTGGGGAGGATCTGACATTTCCATCTCTTGATCTTGCAGAGATGATAAGGAAATCTATTCCATACAACTGCCAGAAGATCGTAATCGATCCATTGACCTATCCAACTTTTTATTCGGAGAAAGAGAAGAGAAAATCCATCAGTACTATTTTCCAGGAACTTCGCAAGATCGGGACTTTGTTGATCGTGCTCGAAGAACAAGGTGAAAATAACCATATATCTGAAGGAAACGCAATGCCGCTATATTTAGCAGATTCCGTGATATATCTGCAGAACCTTGGATTTGGCGAATTGTACGACCGGACGCTCAAGATCATGAAGCACAGGGGATCAAAGCACGGAGATAGTCTATATCCCTATACCATTGAGACAGGTTTGGGGATCGTTTTACGGGCATCTGAAAAACAAATAGAAAGGGTGAAACCGAAAAATAAATTCGATGCTGTATTTGATAATGCTGTTAAAAAAGCCAGGACCATGGGAGCAATAGGGGAGCGATTGAGCGCAAGGATTCAGGCTTTACAGAAATACTGGACGCGCGATGAAGATCCTTCAGATGTTCTCGAACTGGTGCTAAGGGAAGAAAATAAAGGATATGACAAAGGCAATTGAAGAGATTCTCGATGAGCTGTATGATATCGATGGGGTAGAAGCATGTATACTCTACAGGATCGATGGCGTCCCGATATTGCTCAGGACAACTGGAAACAGGGAAGATCTTCTTGAGACCATGTTCTGGCTTGAGAAGCAGATAAAGAATGTTCTAGGGGGTATGAACACTGAAGGTTTGAAAGATACTGTTTTCTTTTTCAGGAACAAAAGGATAATGATAGCCCCGTCCACGAGGTCAACTGTGCTTGTGACCATAATGGTTGAGGAGGCGAACCAGCAGCTTATTTCACTTGAGACGCTTCGTGTGATTAGGATAATTAAAGATTGTTTAGGATAAAATGAGATCCGTAACTCTATTCAGCAATAAGAAGGATCCTAAAGATGCGGCACGGCATATTTTAGAGCAGGCAAGGTCGCGCCTGGATTTTGAGCCTGACCTTGCCCTTTTCTATGCAACGCTGAAGTACAACGGTAAATACCAGTCCATGCTGGATATCTTCCAGGAAGAATATGGGGGCATACCGCAGATAGGCGCCTCGGTGGATGGGGTGATTTATCCTGACGATATGCGCATGGATGGCGCGGCGCTCGTGCTGTGTGAGGATGATGAGGCAGAGATCAGGGTCGATGGGATCAAGGAAAAAGGCGCCCTTGAGTCTGCTGAGAAACTTGCGAAAAGGGTGAAGTGCGAAAAAGGGGCTATCGTGCTGCATTTTCCACTGGTGCATGTGCCGGATCCACTCAAATCTGCAGAGTTTTATGCAAAAGGGTATTATTACAGCAAGATTTGTAAGGGTGCGAGCCCAGAGAAACAAAAAGAGTTCGCTGGAAAATTCGCTAATTATTGTGAAAAAGAAAATATCTTTTATTTGCCCCCAACGATTCTAAATATTTTTTCTGAACAGACCAATCACAAAATCCCAATTCTTGGAATAAATGTGCTTCACACGCAGGTGAGATTCAATTCTCCCAGTATTTTCTGCAACTTTGAGGACATCGGAGGCGGTATTGCGGCGCTGACGATTGAGAAAGAGAATGTGAACGCTGTTTATGACGATATATTTCCTGAAAAAGGGAATACTGTTGAAGAAACAAGAAGTGTTGTGGATAAAGAATTTAAAGTTATCAGGAAATTCAAGGCAAATTTTGAAAAGAATATATTGATCTCGCTGGATGGCATGCCACCGATGCAGGCGGTCAAAGACCTGATATATGCTCCCGAGGAGAAGACGGAAGAGACGCTTAAGCATCTCGAAAAGGGAGATTATAACCTGACTTTCAGGGTTTCATGGGTTACAAAATTTTAAATAGTTGAAAAGCGCATACAGCAGGAATGGTGAGAAAAACTCCCAAATTAATTTTGTAGCCCATATATAGGCTACAACGAAAAACTATGAATCGTGCTTCATAGGCTCATTTCGTGGAAACATAGCCCACATAACTCGGAATCTCAGGTTATAAGCTTTACAGACCATATGAACTTGTATTTTTTAACAAGAAAACAAAAGGTGCGTTTATTCTTGGAATGGGGAACTATGTACCTTTTGATCTGTTCCCTTTTTTTATGGATGTTTCAGATTATTCAGAAGATGTCGTCCTTGTATATGAACTGATTGACGATAAATTTGATGCGTTTATTTCGAGTCTAAATAATTTAAAATATAATGGTAGATGTGCTTATTTCTGCATCGATGTTGGAGTTGTCACAGCCTTTGGAGAAAAAGTCTTTGAATACAAGGAAAAAATAAGAAAAGGAGTGGGTAAAAATTATTTTGGGATTTTGTCCACTTCTCCATCAGCATATATTCCACCAGAATTTCAGTTAAGAAATTACTTGTCAGAATCTTGCGATAATATTTTTTTCATGAGTGCCGGAGCAAATGCTTGTTTAGAAATTTAGATCAAAGAGCCAAGTCCGATAAGTATAACAGATGCATAGACAGAATTACCTATACTTTTGAGTGCTTTCAAATCTTCTGCATCTAAAGTCCAGTTTTTTCTGTTCATATGAATAAATGTATTTTTTAAAAAATATACAAATGGAAGTACAATCACTAAAATTCCTATATTAAAAAGTTTTAATGTAAGTGGATTTAATATGACCAAATAATACAGCACCATAAGATAACAGGAGTATCGTATAAGATGAGATGGGGAGAAAACCACTCCAAAAGTTTTTAAACCTGCTTTTCTATCTCCTGAAATATCTTTTAAATCCTTTAATAGCAACAATGATATGCTTAAGAAAAAGAAAGCCAATGATAGTATTATTCCCGTTTCATTTAAATCAGAATATATAAGCCAGATGCTTAAAGTATACGTTGGCCATGCAATAGAATAAGTGACTAACTCACCCATGTAATGCTCTTTCAATCTAAAGCCCGTTACTTTCTTAAGAATTAAATTATCGGAATACCACCATGTTATAATAGTCCAGATAAAAAAAAACAAAAAAATTGGCCTTTTTAATACCATTGATAAATAGTAAACAATGAACAAAGAAAGTGCGTAGAGCATTATCGCACCAACAAGAGCAATTTTTTTCATCAATTCGTCCTGCGTTAAAATCGTTATTTTGCCCTGTGCAATATCTTCCTTTAAATCGTTGCAGTGGTTCCATAAGTTAGAAGCAAAGTTTGAAAGAAGTGAAACCGATATTCCAGCAAAGAGAAGTTGTAGATTGTAAATCGATATTTCCTTATCTGATATTAAGAAAAGTGATGTTGCGAATAGAGGAAAGGGCGAAATTATTGATGCTGGAGTATTGCATAACTTTAACAGTTCTAATATTTTTCTCCAGCACATTATAAAAAATCAGTTTCAAGCAGCGCCAAGGTGCACTTTCTTGAACATCTCTTCTGCTGCCTTCTCTTCTTCTTTTCTCTTACTATCCTGTTTCTCTGTCTTCATATTAAATCACCCGTTTGTTCCTGCCCTGAAGGGCAAACACTAATACGTCTATAAGTATTATAAATCACTAAGAAATATAATTTAGAAACTATTTTAAGAAAACAAGATAAGGAACCATGTTTAGTTATATTATTTATACAATGTTATCGTAGGAAAACCACATGTCCGAGATAGGAGATACGGCAGACAGGATACTGGAACTCTTAAGTAAAGAAAAGAAATTGACCGTTGAAGAACTCAAAAAAAAGATATCCCTTGATGACACTTCGCTCCTCTGTTTAATGCACCAGGGAGAACTTATCGAATTAGAAAAAGAAGAGGTCAGGATAACCGAATTCGGCTATAAGATCATAACTGCAGAGTGAGTTCCTTGGCTTTCTCCAAAAATATCTTTCCTTTTTCCGTGGTTTTGTATTTTTTCACCCTGTTCTCAACAAATCCCTGCTTTTGCAGCAGTCCCAGATATTTTTCTGCCAGTTTAAAATTCAGGTTCGTTTTATATACGACCGCCGTTTTATTGACGCCCATAACAGCAACTTCAAGAACGTCGATGATAATGTCTAACCTGCTTCTTCGCATAACGCACCTATCCAATTATACTACTTCTTATTCGTACTTATAGGTTGCTCTTTAATTTAATGATGATTATAATCATTATGTAAAAACAGCAAATTAACTGAAAAGTCCCTCAACAGCAGGAAGCGCTGATGGTAATGCAAAGATAACCACCTTATCGTCAGGAAGGATTGTATGACTTCCCCCCGGGATGATAACTTCCATATTCCTCACTATCGCGCTCACAATGGCGCCGCGGGGGAAGTGCACATCTTTGAGTTTCTTGTTTATTATCTTTGAGCCCAGTTTTGCGGTCAGTTCAATGATCTTTCCCTTCTCCCCTTCGATGGTAACAAGGGAATCAATACCTATTCCCATTGTGAACTTCAAGACTTCATTCACCGTAGCCTGGATAGGGCTGATAGCCACGTCAACTCCAACTATCTCGAACAATTCCGCATAGTCCGGGCGGTCTGCCCTTGCAATCGCTTTTTTAGCTCCAAGCCTCTTTGCAAGAAGCGCGCAAATAAGGTTCTTTTCATCACTGTTCGTGACCGCTATAACCGCATCCATCGATCCGATGTTCTCCTCTTTCATCAGTGAGATATCAGTTCCGTCCCCATTAATGACAAGGACGTTCGGAAGAGCCTGGGCGAGTTCTTCACTCCTTTTTTTATCTATTTCAAGCAGGGTCAGCTTAAGATTTTTCTTATCGAGAAGTTTGGTAAGATAATAACCTACTTTCCCCCCCCCTACCACTGCTATCTTCCCGGAGTTCTTCTTTGTATCTTCAAACAGCTTTCTTGTGCCCTCAATGGCTTCCGGTTTTCCCACGATCACTACCCTGTCATCCTTCTGAATGACGTCATCTCCGTGCGGGATCATCAGTTGCGAACCACGGAATATGGCAGACATGAGACAGCATTCAGGCAGGTTTGACTCAGAAAGTTTTCTCCCGACAAGCTGATTATGTTCTCCCACCTTGAATTCCATCATTTTTATCTTCCCCCCCACGAAATTTTCCACGTTGATCGCCTCAGGGATGGAGAGGATCTGGTTGATCTCAGAAGCAAGGGACAACTCGGGACAGACCATTGCGTTCATCCCTATGGTTTCGCGTATAGATACCGGTCTGTCGATATAGTCGGGATTGCTGACCCGTGCGATGGTCTTCACTTTATCGTTCAGGAGCTTTGAAGCCATACAGGCTACTATATTTACCTCATCCACTCCTGTAACTGCAACCACGAGTTCAGCTTTTTCTATATTCGCTTTATTGAGTAGTTTGACATCAGCACCATTCCCCTGTATGACCTGGATATCCAGTTGCCTTGCCCTATTGCAGCTTTCTTCTTTAGCCTCGATCACAAATACGTCATTGTCCCTGCACAATGTCTTTGCCACATGATATCCTACTTCCCCCGCGCCGATAATTATTATTCGCATAATATCAGGTATTTCGGCTGGAATAAACTAATTAATTTTCCAGCAATTCTTTCCCTTTTGTGAAACCAAGTGCGGATGAAGCGATTATTACTACCAGAATAATAATCATGGAAATGCTTGATGTGGTCGTACGTTCTACATTATGCAGTATAAGGCTGTATAGAAGGTCGGCGGTCCAGATGCCCACTATGAGCCCCATGAACCCAAATACAGTGGCATATCCTGAGTTCTTAAGTAAGTTCGATAATGTCATGATCTTGTATGCATAAGGTATTTTAGTGTATTAAATATATCGAATGGACTGTCATAACTCTTATAATAAAGCAGTATCATCTATCTACCATGGTGCGAATAGGCAACGTAACACTTAACAGATCGATCGTAGCTGCAATAGGTGAAGTTAATTCTGCGAAGCGGGCTAAAGAGCTCGGAGCAGATATCCTGGAGTTAAGGATCGACCTGCTGGAAGTTGATGCGCGCCAGGCACTTCAGGATATAAAAAAAACCGGTCTGCCCGTAATTATTACGAATCGCATGAAGCAGGAAGGAGGGAACTGGGGGGGGAGCGAAGATGACCGCATCGGGACATTGAATTCATTATTACCCATGGCTGATGCCGTAGATATTGAGTTATGCGCGAAGGACAGGGATAGAGTTGTTAAAAAAGCCAGGGACACAGGGAAAACAGTCATCATTTCGACACATGATTTTCATAGAACACCTGATAACGACGCCATGAAATGCATTATCAGCGACTCGTTCGCAAAAGGCGCGGATATTGCAAAGCTTGCAGTGATGCCTAATTCGCTTGAGGACGTTTTGCGGTTGTTCGATGTCACCCTTCATGCAAAAGGCGCGGTATGTACGATAGCGATGGGGGAAACAGGCAGGCATTCGCGCGTCATAGCACCGGTTTACGGATCTGTGATGACCTACGGGTATGTAGAGGGACCAACAGCCCCAGGGCAGTTAAGGGTGGACGAATTAAAGCAGCTACTTAGATTCCTGTGATCCTGATAGTCTTATCAGGTTCTCGCGTCCTTTCTTTATTTTCTGGATGGTATTTTTAGCGTGCAGACCGTTAAGCGCTGAACTTACCGTAGATTTTGGAAGATCGAGTTTCTTTACAATATCTGACTGATAGAGAGAACCTCCGCTCTCTTTCAATATAGCCACTATCCTGTCCTCGAGATCCATCATATCCGCCATATTTGACATATCTGCCATATCCGCCTTATCTTCATGAAGCGTCTCTCCAGTTTCCATTCCTTCCCCGGAAGGCGCACTTTTAACCTGAACCTTGTTCTTTTGAATTTTAAAAATGATAATTGCGCCCCCCACAAGGATAATTAAGGCGAGAGCATACGGCATCCATGAAATAGATGGTCCCAGGAGAACGATATCAGGTTCTCCGGCATTAAAAGAACGAAGTCCGTACCAGATCATTCCATCGCGAACCAGGTCAGCCTGGGGAGTTACCTGTTCTACTGAATATCCTGAAGGGTACTTGATAATCAGCGCATTGTCCTTGGAAAGGTATAATCCTCCCACAAAAACATCGCCCAGGTACATATTTTTATCCCCGTCCATCTTTGCAAAATCAGTCCATGTGAAGGAATAATGCACAACACCATAGTTCCCTGTGGGTGCGCTCTGGACGTTCGCTTCGCCTGTGAAGCCTCCTGCCATCATTTTCCTGGATGTAACGTTCGAAGCCGCGGACACAGAGTTTTGCATCAGTTCCCTGAATTCTTTGAGATATACCGGTTTGAGCTGCTCAGTATAGTTCTCAAATGCATCCATGTCCTCCTGAGTTACAAGAGGGGTCCTGTACTCCACGTTCCAGATAGCAGTACCGTCGTCCTTTACGTTAATTGTGTATGTTGTTCTGTAATCGTTCGCTGCGCTTGCTGCAGAGATGATAAACAGAAATATTATGAATATTAACAATATCTTCGACGCCATGTTTCTTATATATTTGTTATTTTTAGTATAAAAAACACAGGGTTGCATTAACGATCGTCTATAATGTTAAAAAAAATATAAAGAAGATAGGTGAAATTCACCCATCTTAGTCTCTGCGTTCTGATTCTTTAAATCCTTCCCCGTTTCTTGTGTTCTTGTTTTCCCTTTTTTCCTCATTTATCTCTACTTTTTTCTTTTCATCCTGTTTCTTTTCCTTTATCTCCACTCTTTTTTCTATGACCTTTACATCCAGAGCTTTCAGGATCATTCCATCTGTCAGTGTAGATAGTTTTCCCTGGACACCGGTGATGATAGCAGAATCTTCTGTTACATTCAGGAAGAACGTATACTCAAACATGACTCTGGTCGTATTTCCTTTGACCTCGGCTTTGGCGTTCAGTTTATCTCTTGACAGATTTGCCGCCCGGGTAACTGCCTGGGTTGTTGTCAATGTTGCAGTTGGTCCGCCGGTCACTGTGACCTCGGGCTCAGCTTCATCATCGTTTTCCTCGCCGTCACGTTCGATCTTTATCAGACCTGAGACATTGTTTTTAATTGCAGCCACTCTGTCGAAGATATCTCCTGCTATGTCTGCTGGTTCAGTGCTGTTCGTGACGAATTTCAATTCAACTTTGACGTGAGTCTTATTGTCTTCGACTGAAGCTTTTAAACTGGTTTTCTCATATTCACCGGATTCATCGTCTTCGACTTTAACATGTTTCAGAGTTTTGCGACCCATTTTATCAATATTACGTTCAAGTTTGACCTTCGTCCTTAATGCGAACTTACTTAGGAGTCGCTCGCTGTTTTCGTGCGCCCTTATAAGCCCGGTATTATTAGGATGGGATTCAATAAGTCCTTCCAGGACAAACTGGTGTTTGGCTATCTTCGCCTGGGCTCTGATCAGTCCACCATCCTTTGTTTTGAGTTTCGAGATAGACTCATTAGCCTTTTCGTTCTCTTCTCGATACTGTTCGATCGCTATGTCAGCGGCTTTGAAATTCTTCTTGTTAAGCGCAGCCTTTATCTCGGCGAGCCTTTTCCGAGCTTTTGAAATCTGTTTTTCAAGCTTTTCGCTCTCATTGAATGTGAAAGTAACATCCATATTATCTAATGCTATTGTAAAACCGTAAAAAACACTGTCCGGACCTATGATACTGTCATCCGGTACTATATCATCAACAAGCTGTTCTTCGACATCGCCAGCAGCTACTTCATCGCTGCTATTCGTGTCAGTGGTTGCGTTATCGGTCTCTGCGTTAACAGGACTTATGACAAACGCAAGCATAAGCAGGATAATACCTGCCAATGTTATGTTTCTCAATCTCATAATTACACCTCGTAATTGGCTTTTGCCATTACACATAATATACTGGCACGGAATATAAGCACACTTACTGTCTGAATTAGTTTTAAAGTTCTACGTATCTCTAAAAAATGTAATATGGTTCTATAAGGCTCTGTTTCCTTTAAAAAAGTCCAGTAAATTAAACAAATCAAATAGGATAATTATAAAGAGTTTTCATTATAAAATCCATAGTGCTATATATATTGCAGGCTATAGACTAAAAACGAGTTGATAATGATGGAATTCAAAGTGCAGCAGCTTCAGATCAAGGCAGGTAAATATAAAGTTGTGCTGAACCCGGAGGATGCAAAGGAGATCGGGGTGAGGGCAGGGGACCGCGTGCAGATAAAAGACCACAGTTACCTGACCGCAATAGCTGAGATAGGGGATATGATATCAAAAGGAAATGTCGGGGTTTACCAGGACATATGCGTTAAGCTTGGGGCAGAATGCCCACTTACTGTGGACATCGTTCCAACATCAAGACCGAGTTCAGTAGGGTTCATCAAGAAGATGATGGACAAACAGAAGCTCACGCAGGAAGAAATACACCAGGTCATCCAGGACATCGTTAAGGAAAACCTGACCGATATTGAACTTGCTGCGTTCGTTACGAGTTCCTACATCCACGGGATGAGCAATGATGAGATCGAATGGATGACAAGAGCGATGATAGATACAGGTGAAAAGATCGAATTCGATACTCATCCTATCATGGACAAACACAGCATTGGCGGGGTTCCAGGAAATAAGATATCACTGCTTGTAGTCCCGATAATCGCAGCCAACGGCTTGCTGATACCCAAGACAAGCTCAAGAGCGATAACTGGCGCCGCGGGCACAGCAGACCTTATGGAAATTCTTGCTCCTGTTGCATTCTCAGCCGAAGAGATAAAAACCATGACTGAAAAGGTGGGTGGAGTGATAGTCTGGGGAGGAGCCACGAACATCGCTCCTGCGGACGATAAACTTATACGCGCCGAGTATCCGCTTTCTATAGACCCGCGCTGCCAGCTTCTCGCATCCATCATGGCGAAAAAGGGCGCCGTAGGCGCCGACTGCGTTGTTATCGACATTCCTGTCGGGGCTGGCACCAAGGTGCATACGATGGAAGATGGTAAAAAACTTGGAAGGGACCTTATAGATCTTGGCGAGCGGCTCGGGATGAACGTGGAATGCGCCATGACTTACGGCGCATCGCCCGTGGGGAGGACGATAGGGCCTGCGGTCGAGGTTCGTGAGGCGCTAAAGGTGCTTGAAACCACACAGGGACCAAACAGCCTTATTGAAAAGAGCACCGCACTTGCAGGCATATTGCTTGAGATGGGCGGAGCGGCTCCGAAGGGAGGAGGTAAAGCGATGGCTGTAGAGACCCTGCGCTCTGGAAAGGCGCTTTTGAAACTCAAAGAGATCATAGAAGCACAGGGCGGAGATCCAAAAATTTCATATAAAGACATCAATCCGGGAGAGCACAGGGGAGAGCTATTATCGCCTGCTGACGGCTACGTGATCGAATTCGATAACAAGCGTATTGTTGAGATAGCAAGGATCGCAGGCGCTCCCATAGATAGCGGTGCAGGGGTCTGGATCCATAGGAAAAAGGGCGAGCAGGTCAAGAAAGGCGAGCCTCTCATCACAATATTTTCAGATAAGAGCTGGAAACTCACAAAGGCCATAAAAACCGCAGAGAAGGATTACCCCATTATCGTGGAAGGCATGTTACTGGAACGGGTGAGGCCGTTTCGGGTGCTGTAGATTTTACATCTTCTGCTTTTTTTTCCGAACCATATTAAAGTTTGAAATCGGTAAGATCGAATACCAAATAGCCGTTTGCTTTGAGTTTATCCTTGTTCTCAATCTTCTTTGCAATTAATCCGAAATAGTCTCTTCTATCATCCTGATGCCAGCCAACCGATTTTGATTTTACCTTCAGGTCATCTAATATTTTCATTGCAGCAGCTTCTTTTAATTTTTTCCACTTACATTCAAAAAAGAATATGTCATTGGTATCGGCATTCAGCGCCACCAAATCTATTTCAATATCTTTATGCCACCACTTCCCGATTTTTGAAAAGTTAAGCTGCAATTTATTTTGTCGGCTCAGCCCTATTAAAAATTCTTTTGAAATTTTTTCGAACTCCTTCCCTACCAAAGAATCAAAGTCTTGCTTTATCTTGGCAGTGAGGATTTCGTAATTTCCGATTTCATAATCACTTCTGTTTCTGTATATGTACCTGAACCAGAATCTAAAGAAATTATCGCTTAAAAAATACCTTCCTTTTTTGCTTTTCCAGGGCTTATCTTCGGTTACGGGTGTCTCATAATCCAGATATCCAAAATCCTTTACAAGCAACCCCAGATATTTGCTTATGCTTTTGATATTTATGCCTGATTTGTTCGCAATTGTGGTCATTTCCGAATTTCCCAGGGCAACTGCTTCCAATATAGAGAAATACGACGGATGCTCGCTTCCGAACTCTTCTGAAAGAACGCTTTTTGCCTCCTCTTTTAGCGGAGCAAAATCCCTGAAAAGAAGGATCTTCAAGGCAGAGAATATGTCCTTACCTTCCAACCCCTGTTCTTCGGCAATTACATAATATTTGGGTATACCTCCGAATACGGTGTACCATTTTATCTGCTCTTCAATATCAGTTATCTTTATTTCCGACAGCATTTCAGATACCTCTTTGAATGGCAGCGGCTTGAGTACATATTTTTCCGTGGCCCTTCCAAAAAGAGGTTCTTTATTGTCAGAAAATATTTTATTCATCAGCGTTATGTGCGACCCTGCGACAATTATGTGAACCTGAAGTTTTGTTCTGTATTTATCAAAAATCTTCTGGAAATCCGAGAATATGCTTCGGTCAACATATTTAAAGTTCTGAAATTCGTCAAAAAATATAATGGTTCCTTTCTTTACATTATTTAGCAGAAATTCCAGCCATTCGTCAAACTTTGTTATTGTTGGAAAGGGAGTGATCTTCGTCTTTGCTATTGAGGACAATTCCTCTAACAGAAGCGAGGGATTTTTCCTGCCTATGAAAAAATAGAAATGTTCTTTGTCCGAACAAAATTTCTTGACAAGCTCAGTTTTTCCCACTCTCCTTCTTCCAGAGATTATGGTAAAATGCGTTGACTTGCCGCATAACTCCCGGACACGCTCTAATTCACTTAATTCATATGATCTGTTATGAAATCTCATATCTTTAAAATACTACTAAATAGTATCATTATAATTAGTAGTATTTATAGGTTTTTATCAAAAACCTTCGTCTCCTGCCATAGTTCTCACCTCACTTCACGAATTTATCGAGCTTGAATGAATAAAAGAATATCGGCTCTCCTTGCGGCACATCATTCCACAGGTTCCTGTCAACGCACCCTTCCCCAAGTTCCTTTACAAGACCATCATAGGTGACAGCGGCTATTTTTTCGATGTTTATCGCCATGTTCTCAAGTCTGCCGCTGTCCGTGTTCCTGACCCGGTACACGCCTTTATTGTAGAATCTGGAGGATATGAGTGTGCTTTTGCCGTGCTCAAGAGCTTCTTTTATCTTATACTCATCAAGATCAAGAATGTTGCCAAGCCTCTCGATTTCCAGTTTAAATGTCATTATTGTGGAGTTCAACCCGATCCCTGTTTAATATGTAGCTGCGTATATTTAACGGTTATTTATCGCGAAGCTGGATTTCAATTTCCATTAAATCCTCAGCCAGCCTTACGTTCTCGAATTTGCTTTTAGCATCCAGCAGCAAAGGCTCTGTGTTTTCCGAGTACCTTGAACTGAAGTGAGTGAGTATCAATTGCCTGACATTGGCTTTTTTTGCAAGGTGAGCCACTTCGGAAGAGGTGGAATGTTTTGTCTCAAGCGCCCAGTCCCGGAGTTCGTCCGCGAATGTCCCGTCGTGGATGAGAAGGTCTGCACCTTTGCTTTCTCTTTCAATGGATCCGCACGGGCGCGTGTCCCCGCTGTACACCACTTTCCTGCCCGGACGACCATGTCCCATTACCTGCGATGGTTTTATCGTTAATCCGTTCACTATGACGGCTTCACCCTTCTGCAGCTTTGAGAACATATGTCCCACAGGGACCCCAAGCTCAATGGCTTTTTCCCTGTTAAATCTCCCTGCGCGGTTTTTTTCTTCAAGAACGTACCCAAGACTCGGAACGCCATGGTCTGTGGCGACTGCTTTGATGAAGTATTCTCCTTTATCAACAATATCACCATCCTCTAATTCGTGCGCATTGATCTCAAATCCCGGTTTGTAGTAGCCAAGTTCCTGCATGTGTTTTACCATCTGTTCTGTCAGGACAGGACCGTATATGTCCAGGGGTTCAGTCCGCCCATTGAAGGACATGGTCTGTATCAGCCCTGGGATGCCAAGGAAATGGTCTGCATGGAAATGCGTGATGAATATGGATGATATCTTCATACCGGTCTTTGCGCGCATCATCTGCTGCTGCGTGCCTTCACCGCAGTCAAAGAGCATCATATCACCTTCCCTGTTGACGAATATGGCTGAAGGGTTGCGGTTTATTGTGGGGAGAGTACCGCCTGTGCCAAGGAAGGTTATGCGAAGCATGAGGTGCTTATTTGCGCTGGGGATTTAAATAGGTCACTTATTTTGGGGCATGATTTAAAAATTCGGTTATGTACATAAATATATTAAACAAGATGCAACCAAAAATCTGTGTGAATTAGTGTAAATCTGTGTCTAAACCGTTCCCAAGACACAGATTACACTGATTTCACGGATTACAATGTAGAAAAAAAATAAAAAAAGTCCCACCTCCCAGACTCGAACCGGGGACTTCGCGGTGCCTGCGCGTTAATGTGTGCATATCGCACATGATCCATACTACAGCCGCGCACTCTAGCCACTGAGTTAAGGCGGGATGGACTGTGAATATGCACAATCATACTTAATCCTTTCTCAGGGAAGTGAGAGACATTTTAATTTATTCTGGATTCCAATACCTAAAGATTTTACTCTCACGGGTTCTAAATAGTATTATATATCATAGAACTGAAATTACTGATACATAGAGCATAAAGGAGTGATAGAAAATGGCTGTTGAATTAAAAGACGGTATCTACTGGGTGGGAGTCGTGGACTGGAACATCAGGAAGTTCCACGGACACGAGTATTCCACGCACAGGGGCACTACCTACAATGCATATCTGATAGTGGATGAAAAGATCGCGCTCGTGGACACGGTCTGGGGACCATTCTCACAGCAGTTGATAGAGAACATAAAGAAGATAATAGATATCAAGAAAATAGATTATGTAATAGCTAACCATGCTGAGACAGACCATTCAGGCGGGCTCCCTGAATTGATGAAACTCATCCCCGACGCCACGGTGGTTGTCTCGGAAAAGGGGAACGAGAGCATATTCAAGCATTATCATGAGAAATGGAATTTCAAGGTCGTTAAGTCCGGGGAATCTATCAGTCTTGGTAAGAACAATCTCGTTTTCGTAGCCGCTCCCATGCTGCACTGGCCTGACAGCATGTTCACATACCTCACAGGCAAGAACATACTGATGTCAAACGATGCTTTCGGGATGCACTATGCATCATCGGGTCGGTTCAATGACGAGGTGGACATGATAGAGGTTTACCAGGAAGCTATCAAGTATTATACAAATATCCTCACGCCTTTCAGCGACCTCGTTATCAGGAAGATAGACGAGTTCAAGAAACTCAACATCCCGGTGGATATCATCGCACCGAGCCACGGCATAATCTGGAGGAAAGACCCGCTCCAGATAGTGAACAAATATTATGAATGGGCAACCCAGAAGAACGACGGCTCAGTTGTGATAATCTACGATACCATGTGGAACGCTACGGAAAAGATGGCAAAGGCGATATCAGAAGGGCTTGAGATGGAAGGTGTGAAGTTCAAGCTTTTCAACATGGCAGTGCATGACCGTAACGATGTGCTTACTGAGGTTTTCAAGTCCAGGGGGATACTTATAGGCTCCCCCACTATGAATAACGGACTTTTACCCACACTCAAACCCATACTTGAAGACCTAAAAGGATTGAAGTTCAAAAACAAGGTTGGCGCCGCCTTTGGTTCATACGGTTGGAGCGGAGAGAACGTGAAGCTCATCGAGGAGAACCTTGAGAAAGCAAAGATTAAGAAATTGCAGGATGGCATAAAAGTGAAGTGGCAGCCAACCCGGGAAGAACTTAATAAATGCGTTGAGTTCGGCAGGAACTTTGCGAAAGCCTTAAGAAGTCAGGTGTGAATCCATTATCAGGGAGGTTAAAATATGGCAATTGACCCGATATGTGGAATGACAGTTGACGAGAAGACGGCGCAGTTCAAGTCGGATTATAAAGGAACGGCATATTATTTCTGCGCGCCCGGATGCAAGAAAGCGTTTGATGGAGAACCTGAGAAATACTTGAAAGGCGTAAAGAAGGGAATGCCGGGAAAGAAGCCCTGGTGGAAATTCTGGTAGAAATATCTGATTTCTATCTTTTCCCAACCTTAATTACTCTGCATGCCAATAACAGAAGTTAATGGATAATATCGAATCTGCATGCAGGGAACTTGTAGTGCATCTCCTGCGAAAAGAAATAACGACCGAACAGGAATTGAACGCTGCAAAAAAAGCGGTTAGCATACGCTATAAACTCTCTTCCCTTCTTAGTAATTCCCGAATACTTGCGGCTGCAGCAGAGGAGGAAAAACATGCGGTACTTGACCTCCTCCAGTTAAAACCCATAAGGACACTGTCAGGGGTGGCTGTTATTGCTGCCATGACCTCGCCAGCCCCGTGCCCGCATGGGCTGTGCGTGCCATGCCCGGGAGGTCCGGGCTCGAAGTTCCAGTCCCCGCAGAGCTATATGGGCGCAGAGCCGGCTGCGAGAAGGGCATTTGAGAATGACTTTGATCCGTATAAGCAGGTTTTCTCGCGCCTGGGACAGCTTGTTCAGATAGGTCATCCGATAGAGAAAGCCGAGCTTATCGTGATGGGTGGGACATACACATCGCGTATGCTTTGCTACCAGGAGTGGTTCGTGAAGCGCGCTATCGAGGCGATGAACGATTTTTACGGGACTGCATGGAGAGAAGGAAAAGGCAGTTACATCTCTGTGGAGGAAGTCCAGTCAGCCAACGAAAATGCCCGGGTCAGGAACGTGGGCATCACGATCGAGACAAGACCAGACTGGACTGAATTAGAACATATCGATACCATTCTCGATCTTGGCGCGACAAAGGTGGAGATAGGCGTGCAGAACACATATGATTTTATCCTTGCCGGAATGCAGCGCGGGCATACCGTGAAGCAGAGCGTGGAGGCGAACGCGAGGCTCAGGGATAGCGGTCTTAAAGTGGGGTTCCACATGATGCCAGGGCTTCCGGGTTCAACCTGCGATTCGGATCTTCGTATGTTCAGGACATTGTTCGAGGATGAGAGATTTAAACCTGATTATCTGAAGATATATCCCACGCTTGTTACTGAAGGAACCCGGCTTCACGGGATGTGGGAACTCGGGAACTATGAACCCTTCGAGGTCGAGGAGGCTGTGGAACTGCTCGCAAAGGTCAAATCCTTCCTGCCAAAGTGGGTGCGCCTGCAGAGGATACAGCGCGACATCCCGGCATATCAGGTACTTGCCGGAATAAAGAAAAGCAATCTGAGGCAGCTTGCGAAGCAGCGACTTACAAACCTTGGGGGGAAATGCAGGTGCATAAGATGCCGCGAGGTTGGACATTGCGACGCAGAGCCAGGGAACGTTGAACTCGTATCGGAAAAATATATGGCATGTAGCGGCATAGAACATTTCATTTCTTTCGAGGATGTTGAAAAAGATATCCTGATCGGGTTTATCAGGCTGCGCTTTCCGCATGCTCCCCACAGGCAGGAGCTTGCGGGCGCGGCTCTTGTGCGGGAACTGCATGTGTACGGCTCCATGGTTCCCCCAGGCGTGAACGCAACCGATGCGCAGTGGCAGCACCGGGGTTACGGGGAAGAGCTTCTGGCGCAGGCAGAAGAAATTGCGCGCGCCGCGGGGTATGAAAAGATAGTGGTCATAAGCGGTATAGGTGTCAGGGACTATTACAGGAAGTTCGGGTATGGGCGCGAGGGACCGTACATGACGAAGAGGCTGTGAGTTTTTTTTGAAAATATATTTCCTTTGAACTATAAGATATTTAAAACAGGCTTATCTTCTATGAAAATCGACTCAACCGGCAGCCTCCCGCAAAGCCTTTTCATCGCAGGCGCTTCTGTGGCGTAATGCGTCGCGTCGAACAGGCACAGCTCCCCCGCATACCGTATCGCATCGTGCCTCAACTCTCCTGAAACAAGCGCATCGGCGCCGTGCTCAAGGGCGAGATCAATGTATTCCCTGCAAAAGCCGCTCCCTCCGACCACCATGACCTTTCTTATTTCGGAATTACCGGCATACTGGACATGAGTATCCAGTTTCTTCGAGACAAATGCCGCAAAATCCTTCGCGCTCATCGGTTCTATCTCGCCGATCCTTCCCAGCGCGAGTGGTGTGATATTGCTCAATCCCAGCAGTTCCGCGAGCACATCATTTACCCCGCCTTCTACTTTATCGTAATTCGTGTGCATGGTGTAAATGGATATGTCGTTATCAATGGCAATCTTCAGCGTGTCGGAAAGCCGTTTTGAAATGAGATTTACCGGGTCAAAAATAAGCGTGTGGTGGGTTACGAGAAGGTTAGCGCCCAGGCGCGCCGCTTCCTTTAAGACACGATCAGTAGGGTCAAGCGCAACTGCGATCTTTTGGACATCTGCGCCGCGGTCGAGGACAAGTCCGATCCTGCCTGTGTCGAACTCCTCTGCCAGAGATGGGGGTGCGATTGATTCTAGCAGGGGAATGAGGTCTTTGAAGTTCATTGATGTTCTTTTGGCAGCGGGGCTATTTAAGGATTCTTCAAAATGGTAAAACATTTAAAGAATCAAGTACTAATTATTAAAAACGAGAGGAGGTTACAATATGGACAAACTATACGAGAATTCGGAAACCGGCTGCTGCCCCAGGTTCGATCCTGCGCCATGGGACGGGAAGGAGCTAATATGGCAGGACAGGCTGTTCCTAAAAGACCGTGTCAGGAGCATATTCCACATCCCCATGAACTTTAATAAGCTCATGGCAAGGAACATGGAGAAGATAAAATCGGCTGGCGCACTTGCATCTGAGCCGTTCATGTTCACTGATGAGAACTCTCTCTGGGGCGCGGATGTTTACATTGCAGTGGGTAAAGATGTGCCCGGCGCAGCGATCGAGAGAATGTCAGGGACTTTTCTGAGCAAGGTGTTCGAAGGTCCTTACAGGGATGCAGGGAAGTGGGCAAAGGAAATGGATAAGTATGTCAGGTCAAAAGGCAAAGACCCTGAAAAGATGTATTTCTTCTATACCACATGCCCGAAATGCGCCGAACATTACGGTAAAAATTACACGGTGCTTCTTGCAAAGATCAAATAATAAAAATTGGTAGTGGTTCTTTAGAATTCATTATTACCTCAGCCTTTCCTCTCCCTTTCATCGCTGATAATTTTTCCATCTTTGAGAGTAATTACTCTATCCACATACTCTGTATGCCATTGTTCATGAGTGACCATTACGATTGTCTGACCATATTTCTCATTCAGTTCTTTGAACACATCCAATACCTGCTTGGAATTAGCAGTATCAAGATTTGCACATGGTTCATCAGCAAAGAGTATGTCTGGCTTTTTTGCTATGGCTCTTGCTATAGCCACTCTTTGCTTTTCTCCGCCAGATAATTCATCAGGGATCCTTGCATGCTTATCCTTTAGACCTACTTTATCCAGCGCTTCAAGAGCAGTGTCATAAGAGTCTTTTATTGATTTTCCTTCCATCATGGAAAGCACGTAAACATTTTCAGCAGCGCTCATCTCATTAATAAGTGCATAATCCTGGAAGACATAACCCACCTGGGTCAGACGATAGTAGCTTCTCTCGGACTCAGGCAAACTGGAAACTTCTAATCCTTGAATAGTGTATTCTCCTCCTGTTGCGTCGTCCAACAATGCCAGTATCCTTAACAGAGTGGTTTTCCCGGATCCAGATGCACCCATTATTGCCACGATCTCTCCTTTTTTGATTTCGAAGCTAACTCCATCGAGGGCTTTTACCGTAGTCTCTCCTGTCCCATAATACCTTTTCAGATCTTTTACCAGGATCATTTCATCGTCCCCATATTGCTTTCAGGATGCTTTCTTTTGAAACCATCCAGGCGGGCAATATCCCTGCTATCACAGACAATACAAGCATGGTGAATATATTTTGAATAACGAACAAATAATCAATTTCAGGTCTGATCTTTATGGTCTCATACATTGTAAATGGATTTGCCTGGAAATATAACATAAGTGCAAAGTATAATATTAATCCTACAAATATTCCCAATAGAACATAGAACATGCTCAGGAATGCGTAAGATAAGACAATTGATCCTGGAGTGATCCCTACTGCTTTCAGGATCCCGATCTCTTTTTTTCTATTAAGGACGTTAATGTAAATAATAATTAGAATTAATGCAGCCCCTACGACCAGACTAACAAACCTTGAAATAATGTCTATTGCTCCAATGCTTTGCATAGCCTGCCTCAAGATAGCATCAGATTTCTCATTATTTGTAAAAACCTGCTCTTTTATTCCAGCTGCAATTATTTTCTTTTTTACATTTGCTGAATCATCAGAGTTTTTCACTCTTATAACAACGCTTGTTGCCTTGCTTTCATCAAGACCGAATACATCTTCAATTTCTTTATAATGAACCAAAGCGTTCAGATCAACAAGCTCAAATGTTGCTTCCATGATCCCTTTGACTTTATAAGTCCTCACTACACCATTACTATATGTAACATCTACAAGAGAGCCTACTCTTACTCCGCCCAGATTATCATAGATCTCAGAACCAAAATAACCTTCTACGATCATTGCACCTATTATTATCTCGTCGCGAGAAAGGTCGCCCAGGAATTCTCCTTCTGTTATAATATACGGATATCGTGAAATGCCGTATTCTTCTGTAGGCAATAGTCCGGTTATCGTGGAACCTACAACTTTATGCTTATATTGTATGGATGCCCCAACATCCAACCTTTTTGTTGCAGCACTTACTCCAGGAACTGCTCTGGCTTTCTGTAAAACATTATCTGCATTGTTAATGTAAGTATTATCTGCGCCTGGTTCAACTACAATGTCTCCATAAGGATATTGCATAAAACCTGTAAACATACCGGTCATTCCGCCCATCATGGATGGAAGGAACACCAGGTTCATAAAAATAAGGGAAAGTACGAATACTATGAAAAAGAGTGTTTTTTTGTTCCCTCTTTTTATACTGCTGTATGCAATGAGGGCGCCGACCCTGATGTCATCGATCATTCTGGGATCCTCTTATTATTCCTTCTTTTCAGTAGAGTTGTCGACGCCTTTCATTAATTGCTTTATGATCTTGTCTTTTGATCTCGTTGTTTTGTAGTTGTAATATACTAATCCTCCGATAACTGCCAGGACGAGCAAAACCACTACTGCTGTTCCTGCTCCCCCATCAGTTTTTAAAATGATAAGATTGACTTTGGTCTTGATCTGCTCTTCTCCAAAGTCATCTGTGTAAGTTATTGTTATTGGGAACTCGAATTCTCCTGTTTGATATGCGATGAAAGTAATTACTGCAGGTCCGTCTTCTTTTGGATCAAGTGTTCCTATGAATGATTCTTTCAGCCCTTTGAAAGGATGGTCTGCATACACTCTGATCGAATTTATCGTTCTGTCACCAAAGTTCTCAATTCTCATTGTTAATTCTACTGTGTCGCCCGTGTGTGGAAGAACTGGATCGATTTTTACTGAGGCAATATTTAGACTGCCTTTTTTGTCAAGCACGGTCAGTTTGATCTCGTATTCATCTTTTTGCTTGCCAAAATCATCTTCATACTCAATGAAAACGGGTATTGTGAATTCTCCTGCTTTGCTTGCTTTGAACTTGAATAATGCAGTTTGACTGCCATTAAGATCAAGTGTTCCAAGCGAAACATCCTTAATACCCTTAAACTCATGAACTAAAGTAACGGTGACTGATTTTGCTATTGTTTCACCATAATTTTCTATGCCCAACCTTAGATCAACTGAATCTCCTTCATAGATATATTCAGGGACAGTTTTCACAGAAGAAATCCTTGGTTCAGCATCTTCACCGATCACCCGCACCACAACTTCGTAATACTTCGTTGTAGCTTCTTTGCCATAGGTCAACTTCATCTTGATAACATGAGGGCCGGGAATTGCATCCGGAGTTGTTCTCATGTGATATCTGATATATCTTTCACTTGTACTGTAAAATAATTTAGGGATTTTGGTGACCAGGTCTTCTGTAACGATGATGTCCGGAGGGATACTGGTGATCGCAAAGGTGACATCTTCAGGAATTGCACCTCCGCAGACCTCAAGATCAATACCCAGGGTGAATTCATCATCAATCCCGACTGAGCTGGGGCTAATCCCCTGTACCTCTGCTGCAACACATTCTTCAGGTATGAATATCGCTTCTGCATTTTGAAGTCCTGTTAATGTTATCGCAAGAACGAATATGAAAATGCATGCTCGTATTATACTTTTATTCATTTTGTATTCACCTCTTTTTGAACCTTTTCTGTGATTTCAACTAAATATTTCATGATCTTATCTAAAGCGATCATTTGCTGATAATACTTTTCAAGTATTTGCATCATCTCTTCTGAACCTTCTGATTTGCTTTTTTTGCACCTTTGAATTATTGCCGGAAGTTTCAAAATGGC